>Ga0105248_10000989_pt1 | contig 31486 bp, 28 predicted proteins | sample KBSS34metaG_FD_81524 | JGI IMG/M metagenome (GOLD analysis project Ga0105248, IMG submission 81524) | Switchgrass rhizosphere microbial communities from Kellogg Biological Station, Michigan, USA - KBS S3-4 metaG | ecosystem: Host-associated > Plants > Roots > Rhizosphere > Soil | place...
CGCGCCAATGACTCGGACCGTGGATGTGCACATTTCGTGGCTGCGGCAGAAACTCGAAGAAGATCCGGCCAATCCTCGGTTCATCGTGACCGTGCACGGTCAGGGTTATCGATTCGTGCAGTAGTTCCTATCGCCGGCACCGGTACACAAGCGCGGGCGGGATGTTCATCCAGACAGTGCGGCTCTTGCCGACTTCACGGAAATACGCGGGAAGGCGATTGGCAAACCTGCGTCCCGCCGGTAATGGAAGCCCGTGCAGGTACGCAAATGTGACGAACTGCCCGCCCGGACGCAGCACCGTCATCATGGAATCCAGCAGTCGTCTCTGAAGGTCTCCGCTAAATGCGGCCCACGGTAATCCGCACACAATGCAATCTACGGAATCGATTCCTGCCTTGTCGCAAATCGCCCTGACGTTCTCCACCGAATCCTGAATCAACTCGACGTTCGGCAGCTTCGCCCGGAACTGTTTCGCCAGGGCGGCGTTTCGCTCGATTGCGAGAAATCTGCAACTGCTTCCAATCCGCTTCAGGATGTGCGGGGTAAACGGGCCTGTGCCGGGGCCGTACTCGAGCACAGAGCGGGCCGCGCCAAGATCGAGCCAATCGACCATCGCCTCGGCTAGATAGGCCGAGCTTGGCAAAATCGCGCCTGTTTGCGACGGGTTCCGTAGAAATTGAAGCAGAAAGTTCGTAGAGGTATCTGACATCCGATAACGGCCCATTCGAGAACAATCAGTCTAATGATGATAAACGCCCGACACAATTCGGGCTATCGTTTTGCCACGGTGTTTTCGAACAGGTAGATCGAATTCCCGAAAACCGCAACAGGCTTCCGATTCCGGTACGCATCGAAAAAATTGATGCGCTGCTTTTCGGTTTCGCGGCCATTGCTGGCGTCGCCATATTCCACTGTAGACCCATTAAGAAAGCTGGCGCCGATCGCAACGTACTGCGAATCCGGCAGCGGCGGTTGTCCGAACAAATCCATGAATTCGATGCCATAAAGTTGCAGCGTCAGGTTCCCGCCGAGAAGTGCGCCACTGATTTTTCTGACCCCTCTGGCTTTAAGATAGTCCGCCAATTCGGGAACAGCATCTCCCCACTCGACATTGGAATCCGACAGGTAACGCCATCCTGGATTCTCTCCCTTGAATTGATTCATGTAAGAAATGTAGTAAGGGAATGTCGCGAATGCTTCTATCGCCATGACGCCAATTACTCCTGCCGCGACGAACAGACCCACTTTATGCGCATGTTTGTAGATGGCACTGAGCAGCGCGCCGCTCAGCATGAGCAGAAACGAGTATGCGGGAAGAAAATGACGAATCCCGATATTGATCCCGCTTGTCATCGCCAGCACGGAGTAAAGGCCGAGGGGAATCACGGCAGACCAAAATGCGCGATCTCCCCGCGCTATCCTCCAAAGAGACCAAATGATTGCTGTCAGAGACAGCAGAAGAAACGCGATCGGTGTCTTCAGCGCGAACGCAGCCGGAAAGTAATACCACCAGCCTCGATAGTCGTACATGCCCAGGAGTGAAGAAGAATGTCCCCCGCTGTTGTGCATGGTGACAACGTAGATCCCAAACAGGAAATCTCTGGGAAAAATGGGAGATAGGGATTCTATGGTGCGCTGAACAAGAGAGGGATATCGCGAGACGCTTTGAATCCATGCAACCTCGGAGTCGAGCGAAGGGCTTCGGAACGTGTACGCCACCTGAATAGCCAGTACGAACACAACACTTGCCATAAGAAGATGGAGAGCCACGGATCGCCACATTCCGGGGGGGCGTTGCATCCGCCACAGGCGTACTAGAACGAACACTGCCAGTACGGGAAGAAGAACGATCATCGAGAACTTTGTCAGAAGAGCAGCGGCGGTAACGAGACCAATTCCAAGTGCGCGTAACCTCGACGGATTTCGGCTGTAGCCATCAAGCGTGAAGAAGAACAAGAGGTACATGAACGCGGCCGGGATATCGGTGTGAACGAGACGTCCATGGCCGAGGATTGTGGGCTCGAACGTGTACATCAGCACCGCGAAAACCGCAGCGATCGGGCCGAACCACAGGCGTGTGGCGAGAAAGAGGAGAATTCCTAACGCGACAGTAATGGCCACCATCGCCGTTCTTGCCCAAAAGAAAATTCGTTGAAAGGCGGTTTCATTGACGGCCCAGAAGTGGCTGAGGAACTGTCCCCCACGTTGCGAGAAATTTCCAGAGGCGTTTTCAGGCCCGTCATCGTGAGGAACGAAAAGGATAAGGGGCAGAGCGCTCCACATCTTTGCCAGCGGCGGGTGTTCTGCATTCATCCTGTATTCGCGCGTGGTCAGGCTGTAGTATCCCGCTGGAATGTGAATAACTTCGTCGCTGGTCAGGCCCGTTCTTTGAATAGCGAGAATACAGTTGGCAGCCATCAGAATAAGCGCTGCTCCGGAAATCAGCACCGTCGGTGATAGCCGTGAGGTTCGATTCATGGCCGCGCGATTGGAATCCTAACCTGTTGCGCTTATGCTGTCGTCATGAAAGCGATACGCATCCACAAACACGGCGGTCCCGAGGTGATGGTTCATGAAGAAGCACCTGTGCCCACGCCTGGCAGGGGAGAAGCCATAGTCGACATTCATGTCTCCGGTGTGAATTTTGTCGATACCTATTATCGTGCTGGATTGTACAAGCCGCCCGCGTTTCCCTGCACCCTGGGCACAGAAGGTGCGGGAGTGGTCACCGCCGTCGGTGATGACGTGGAGAGCGTCCGTGTAGGCGATCGGGTGGCCTATGCGACGACACTGGGCTCATATGCAGAATTCGCTGCCGTGCCCGCATGGAAGCTTGCGCAGTTGCCGCCCTCTCTGGATTTCTATGCCGGCGCGGCGATCATGCTGCAAGGCTTGACTGCGCACTATTTGTGTTACAGCACATACGCGCTTCGATCGGGGGACACCGCACTCGTTCATGCAGGCGCCGGCGGAGTTGGACTGTTGTTGATTCAGATTGCGCGACGGCTTGGCGCAAGAGTTTTTGCAACAGCGGGAACATCTCAGAAGGCGGAGCTTGCCCGCGCCGCCGGCGCTCATGAGACGATTCTCTACTCGACAGAGGATTTCGAGAGCGAAGTCAAGAAGCTCACCGCAGGTCGCGGTGTGGATGTCGTCTACGACGGGGTCGGCGCGGCGACGTATGAAAAGAGCCTCAATTGCTTGCGACCACGCGGCTACCTGGTCTTATACGGACAGGCGAGTGGCCCAATTCCGCCCATCGATCCGCTCGCGCTGATGACTAAGGGATCTATCTTCCTGACTCGTCCAACGCTGCACCACTATGCCGCGTCGCGCGAAGAAATCGAGTGGCGTGCCGGCGATCTGTTCAAATGGGTTGCCGGAGGCGAGATGCACCTCCGACACGACTTTGTGTTTCCGCTGTCGGAAGCAGCGAAGGCGCATACGGAATTGGAAGCCCGAAGAACAACGGGAAAAGTTCTCTTGAGTGTGAAAAGCTAGCTTCAATTCACAGCGTTGCTGTGATTGAAGGGCATCCTCGAATAGCAGCTGAAGCAGGTATCCAGAGAGATTGTGCCGTCCGGCATCTCGATGAGCCGCAAATCACGGTCTTCATTCTCAATCAAAATCATGAGAATGTCAGGCCCGTTTCGCTCTGAATTTCTCTGCACGTACTCGCCGGACGGGATTGCCCGGTGGCACATGTCACAGGTTCTGGTGAGATCCTTAATCATGTTGTTTTAGACGGGGACAGCCGAAAAAGATAGTTGTACAATCGCGCGCCTATGAAGGGGTTCCGCATTCTGTACGTCATCTTTTTTCTCTCCGGCGCCACAGGACTTGTCTACGAAGTCATCTGGGTTCGGCTGACCGGTCTCGTATTTGGTAACACGTCGCATGCCATTTCGGTTGTTCTTGGCGCGTTCATGGCGGGATTGGCCGTAGGTAGTTGGTGGCTCGGAAGAAAGGCGGATCGCGTTGCCAGCCCGCTGAGGTTTTACGGGTTGCTGGAAATCGGTATCGGTGTATCCGCCTCGTTAGTCCCCTTTGCATTTAGATCGTTGGACACCGTTTACCGGGCCCTTGCCCCATCCCTCGATAAAATTCCCGGCGGCAATGAAATACTGCGATTTCTGACGAGTTTTCTGATTCTTATCGTTCCAACCTTCCTGATGGGGGGAACTCTTCCCGTACTTGCCCGCTTTTTTACCGAAGCTATCCAGGAGGTTCAGCGCAAGGTCGGACTGCTGTATGCATTGAATACATTTGGAGCAGCCTTTGGCACCCTGGCTGCCGCACTATTTTTTATTCCCAGGATTGGGAACACGCGCAGCACGATGCTAATTGCAGGTTCGAACGTTCTGATTGGCGTAATCGCCATTCTTATCGCTTCCCGGCAATCCCAAAAGGTGTCGGCGCCACCGGAGGAGTCGGCGTGGATGCCTGCGGAGTCTCGCGGAGACGCTACTACAGACCGGCTCGTTTTGGCCGCTCTCGCAACTTCGGGATTTGTTTCGATGATCTATGAAGTGGCATGGACGCGAGCGTTGACCGCGATGATCGGAAGTTCGACATACGCGTTCTCGATAATGCTGGTGACATTTCTGGTCGGTATTGCGTTGGGGAGTTCGATTGCCGTCAAGTGGCGCGCTGCGGGACTCCGGCTGCTCGGGTTGACGCAGCTTGGAATCGCTGGCGGGGCAGTATTGTTCCTGCTGGGCTACCTTGTTGCTCCCTACATCCTCCTTGGGCTGCTGAGGTCGCTCTTTTATACGTTCCCCGCTGTCCTGACGAGCCAGTTTGTGGTTTGCGCGTCGTTGATGATCTTTTCCACGATTTGCATGGGCGCAGCGATGCCCATCGCAAGCCAGATCTATTCGAACAGGCTCACAGTTCTCGGCCGCAGTGTCGGCAATGTGTATTCGGTAAATACACTCGGTGCGATTGCCGGATCGCTTGCGGCGGGATTTGTATTGCTTCCCCTGCTCGGTACAGAACGTACCATTCTTGTTGGACTGTTCGTGAACTCCGCGATAGCGGCCCTCATTCTTTCCGCGCCCAAAGCGCTCGTGCGCCCGAATCTCGCAAGGTGGGTCGCGCTGGCGCTGCTGGTAGTCGCGACACTGTCGATGCGTGGCGGAGTCTTCTGGTCCAAGGCCTTTCTCGACCGGGGCATTCTCGTCTACGCCCGGTCGTTTGATGCGCGTCCCGAACTCACGATCGGTGAGAATTATCAGGACACAGACGTGGTCTATTTCAAGGATGGGAGCAACGCCACGATCTCCGTCCGTAAAGGTGAGGACTACGTTGGGCTTCGTACCAACGGCAAGGTGGATGCTTCAAACAAGGCCGACATGATCACACAGCTGATGATCGGCTACCTGCCTATGCTCTATCACCCGACACCGCGCTCCACCATGATTATCGGGTACGGTGGAGGCATCACCGTCGGCGCCGCAACGGCCTTCAAGGAAGTCGAGGAGATCGACTGTCTGGAGATCGAGAAAGCCGTAATCGGAGCTGGGCCGCAATTCGCCGAGTTCAACAGAAAGAGCTACCAGAGCCCGAAGGTTCACATCATGTATAACGACGCGCGCAATTACATGAATGTGACGCGCAAGCAATACGATGTGATCATCTCGGAGCCCTCAAATCCCTGGATCGCGGGTGTTGCGAGTCTCTTCACTTCGGAGTTTTACGACAGGGCCGCCCAGGTTCTCAAGCCGGACGGCGTTTTTGCGCAGTGGATTCAGCTTTATGAACTCGATCCTGCGGACCTGCGCATGATTCTTCGAGAGTTTCAGGAGAAGTTTCCCAACGTCTCTGTCTGGGTTTTCTCGGGAGATCTCGTTGTTATCGGCACGCGGCAGCCCCAACAGTTCAATCTGGACCGATGGGTTCAGCTCGCGGCGACTGACCCACAACTGCCTCTGGAAATGCGCCACTACTTTAAGGTTCCCCGTCCCGAGGGAATCCTTGCGTATTACGTGATGGGAAGTGACAGTGTGCGCAAGTTCTCGGCGAACGCGGGGCACAACAGCGATGATCTTCCGCTTCTCGAATTCCATGCGCCGCGGCAGCTCTTTCGCGAAACACGCGCCCTCAATGTCACCCTGCTCTATGAAAACAAGGATGGTTTAATTCCCGAAGGCACGGAATTGGCAAACCCGGAACGCGCTTACAGCAGCATGATTGAGCCCTTTTTGGACATGGAGCGCCGAAACCTTGCGAATCAGGCACTGGGTGTGCTGGGCCAGACTCCGAGGTCCGATGATGCTTCTCTGCACCTTGCGATCGGTCAGATCGCTTACCAGGGTGGTGACCTTGCGAAGTCCGAAACGGAGCTCGTCACTGCCGCAGACAGCGCCAAACCTGGAAATCCGTTGATCGCCTCCATCGAAGAAATGCGAGGTCTTACTCGCGAGAAGTACGGGGATGCCGACGGCGCCATCGAGCACTACAAGGCATCCGTGGCTGTTGAGCCCGACCGCGAGCTGCCATTGAAAAGGCTTGCCGAGCTCTACGGTATGAGGAAGGATTATGTGAATGGGGCAATCTGGATGGAGCGGTATATAGCGACAAAACCTCTTGCGCTCGGTCACCAATACGGAACCTTGGGTGACTACTACTTCGCTGCGGAGAATGTTCCCGGGGCTCTCCACGCGCTGGAGAAGGGACTGGAGATCGATGCGTATACATTCTGGGCACGCTATCGATTGGCCCAGCTGTATGAAGAACGGAAGGAGAACAAGGAAGCAACCCGTCAGTATGAGACGGCCCTCAAATATGGATTCGATCGCGAGCCCGAACTCTATTCACGCCTTGCCAAACTCTATCAGGCCGAGGGCCGCACCTCTGATGCGATCAGACTCCTAAAGACCGGTATGCGAATATTCCCGACCAATTCGAGCCTGTATCGTCTATACGGTGAGATCGGCCGAGGGGAATGACTACTTGATTCCAACCCATTTCGTTAAACGCGTTCAGGGAATTCGCAAGCTGATGACGCTTTCGTCCGCAGCTTTGCTGGGTGCGGCTCTTCTGACCGCGGTGCCGTCGCAGCAAACTTTGCGTGTTGATGTCCAACTCGTTAACGTCGTTCCCACGGTTCAGGACGCCGCAGGGCGATTTGTGACGGATTTGAAAGAAGGCGATTTCAAGATCTATGAAGACGGCATCGAACAAACGATTGCTGTCTTCGAGACAGAAGACGTTGGATCGGCAATCGGTGTGTTGCTCGATACCAGCGTCAGCGTGCCGGACATTCTGCCGTTGATGAAGTCCGGTGTCCTGGATTTTGCGGATCATACGAAGAGCTTCGCGGAGCTTTTCGTTATGACTTTCGGAACGCGAGTTCGCACTATTCACGATGTCGGGGAGCCGCTGCCGCAGCTCCAGACCAGCTTGAAGGCCCTGAGTGCGCAGGGGACTTCGGTACTTTTTGATGCCCTCGTTGAGGGTTTGAAAAAGGTGGCGCAACGAGAGCCTCGGCGAAAGGCCCTTCTGATATTTACTGACGGTAACGACAACGGGAGCAAGGCAGGCTTCCGGGACGTGCTGCTCGAGGCGCAGAAGGCAGGCGCGCTGCTGTACTTTCTTCCCATCGGCTCGCGTGTGCTGATCGATGAACACACGATTGACTCCCTCGCAAAGGAAACAGGCGGGCGTGTCACCTATCTTCGCAAGGGCGATCCGATCCGGCCGGCGATGGAAAGCATCCGTCAGGAACTTGCACGCCAGTACTACATCGCTTATTACGCGTCCCGAAAGCCCGGCTTTCACTCCATTCGCGTCGCAGTCCCCGGACGCGACGTCAAAATACGCGCAAAGACCGGCTATTACAGCTCGTAGGCGGGCGGGGTAGAAATTCCCGCCGATTCTGTTCGATTGTTGTGCGATGACGATTCAACTTGCAACAATGGGGATGACTCCGGCAGGACAGAAGCGGATTAATCATGTTCAAGTTGAATTGTCATCGTAGAGCAGTAAATCTCACATTCACAATCGGTATATTGGTTCCCTTACAGCTCGTGAAGGACCTCTTCTGTCCGAGACACGGTTGATAAAGATGTTCAAACCGTGTCTTGATGATGCGGGTTTCGAGGAGGGAACTGATGGTTGAGTTGCGGTTTCGTATTCGGAACACGGTTTTTGTACCGCACCAAGGTGTGCGCCGATCCACGATACGTCCGTTGGCTTTGCTATGCCCGTCTGTAGAAGAAGCTGCGCTGCTCGGCGAGGTCGATGACGTTGGCCGTCTTGTTCCCCGAAAAGGTGTTTTTTTCATGTCGGCGCAGCGCACAGGCCCTGTCATCGAGGGGTTTGAGGACTGCGCTCTCGGCGAGTTTGTCAAAGCTCAGCTCGAGGCTCTCTCGCAGAACGGCGAGCCTCCCGCGCGGTGCGAAGTCCACGGCCTCGACCCTTTCCTGGAGTTTGCCGAGCCCGAAGAGACCGAGCGGTTGCGCGATCTCATTAGCGTGTGCGAGTTTCGCGTGAATGAATTCACGCCGGAGTCGGCTGTGCGCTTCCTGAAGGAAAGCGGTTTCTTTGATGAGTACATCATCGTGGGTGTCAAGCGCGGCAGCGGGTGGCGCCGTTCGCGCTGTATCACCACCTTCGAAGGACGTCCTGGAGATGCGGCCACAATTCTTGGACACCTGGCGGAGTACTTCGGAAAAGAGACGCAGGATGACAAACCCCACGATGACCGTAAAGCCTGATCTGGACCGTTTGAACCTGGAGAAGCTCGAAAGAACCTGCCCTAACTGCGGCGCGCAACTGGAAGAGCACAAATGTGAGCTGAAGTGCCCAGTCTGCGCCTATTTTAAATCCTGCAGCGATTATTAGTTGAACGAGGTAGCGCCCACAGCGGAGGGACGCAAGAAGAACCCAGGTGTGGAGCGCGAAGCGCAACACACCTGGGACGCCGTTTCAGGCTTGGTGCTTCTATTTTGTGGGTGGCGGTGTGGGTTCGCTCGATCCCGCGAACAGGCGCTTTCCTGTGCTGGCCATAACTATAGATCGCGCGTTCAGAAGCTTGCTGCCGTCTTTCGCCAGACTTCCCGTGACCGTTACCACGTCGTCGACTTTCATGGAATCGCGCGTCCAGCCCAGGCGCATGAGGCTATTCGGGCTGTTGAGTTCGGCGGCCCAGTTTGACACTTCATTGGTCTTTTCGTCTTTCACATCGATGTAAAAAAACGCGTGCGGATTGGTCCATTCGAGCTTCGTGACCTTGCCGGTCAAGGTGACAGGTTTTGCGCTGTCGAATTCTGCCGCGAAGGAGTGATGAGCGGAAGCCGGAACCGAAGATACCGCCAATGCAAAGGCGGCAACGCAGCATAAAAATCCCAGGTGGCGCATAGGAGTCCCTCCAAATTAGGTGATCCTAACGGTAATTGTTTTCCGCAGAGGAGTCAAACAACTCCTTTCTTTGATTACTTTGACCTGCGGTTTAGAATCCGTGTGCTAAGGAGTGAGTCATGACGAATACTCTGGGAGCAGCCGTTCGCGTCATTGTGACAGGAATTCTGATCGTTTGGGGCGGGACAGGGATCGCACGGGCCCAGTGGGATCCCTACCCGTGGAAAAACATGCCGCGCACGGCGGACGGCAACGTGGACCTTAACGCGCCTCCGCGTAGAGGTTCTGATGGGAAGCCGGATCTTTCCGGATTCTGGATGCCTCGAGAATCCGTGAAGTACTTGCTCAACCTGGCGTCCGACATGAAGCCCGCCGAGATTCCGTTCCAGCCCTGGGCTGAGCAGCTTTACAAAGAGCGAATCGATAACAATGGGAAAGATCATCCGGGAGTGCGGTGCCTGCCGTCGGGGATACCCGAGAAGAACAATATTCCTGATGGCCTGAAGGTGGTGCAGACGCCGGATCTTCTCGTGTTTCTTTACGAGTCTCGAACGATCTATCGCCAGGTGTTTCTGGATGGCCGGCCGTTGCCTAAGAATGCCCAACCCACGTGGATGGGTTACTCGGTTGGAAAGTGGGAAGGCGATACCCTCGTCATCGAAACGATTGGCCAGAACGGCAAGACGTGGCTGGACATGCGCGGGCTGCCTGGGACCGAGTCGCTCCGGGTCATCGAACGCTACTCTCGCCCCAACATCGGAGTAATGAACATCGACGTCACGATAGACGATCCCAAAGCCTATACCAAGCCGTGGAACGTCAGACTGACCTGGCGATTGGTGCCCGATACCGACCTTATCGAAAGCATCTGCGAAGAAAATAACAGAGACCCTTCCCACATGGTGGGTAAATAAGATCTACTTCAGCGCATCCGCAAGTTGGGAATGTTTGAGTCGTCGAGCCTGCTGCAGCGGCGTCCGGCCTTCCAAATTGCGGATGCTTCTGTCTGCGCCTGCCTTGAGGAGTTCCTGAAGCGCCTCCGTGTTTCCGTGATCCAGGGTGGCTGCGTACATCAGCGGCGTGAAGCCGGATTCGTCTGTGTCGTTGAGTGAAACATGAGCCTCGGCGAGCACAGGAATAACCGACGCTCGATTGGCGATCGTTGCCCAGTGAAGGAGATTGATTCCCGAGCGTTCATGAATGCTTGCATCCGCACCGGCTGTGATTAGCGCGCGAACGGTGTCGGCATTGCCGAACGTCACTGCCTCTGACAGGGCGTCTGCAGTGGGGTCTGCGCCGCGAGCGAGAAGTTGTCGAGCGTTTTCGAGATCTCCTGTCATGGACGTAAAAGCAAGGGGAGAATGGCGCGCGCGCAGACCTTTTGGAGGCTGCACGTCGGCCCCTGCATCGAGCAAAAGCTGGATTGCAGCAGCGGTTCCGCGAAAAGTGCTGGCCACCGTGAGGGCATCGACACCCGAGTTGGATCGGTTTTTCACGTCGGCTCCCTGAGTGAGGAGCAGCCGAACTTTTTCTGCATCATGAGCGGCCATCATGAGCAGCGTTGTTCCGCCTGGCGTCTTACTGTTGGCGCTCAGTCCGGAGCCTAGCAGCGATCCAAGTTCAAGCGCCGAACCAAACAGGGCCGGGCGAACCCAGGACGGAGCATCAGTAGGCGCGATAGCGGCAGGTTGAAGTGAATCGATCGCTGGGGGAGGGATTGCGGAGAGCAATGCCATCACGGCCCAGCACGTTCCTGCATACGAGATGAATTCGTCCTTCTGATAGGGAAAGCCGGTCGAAAAGTACATGGGGCTTACTTCCGCCGGGGAGAGCATGCGCGTGCGGACGCGCCACGTCCCATCCTTTGCTTGCGTGGAAAGCAGGAATTTCTGTCCCTTCTGCCATACAGAATCTGAAGACGAAACGCCGGCTTCGCTGAGGGCAAAAAGCGCTTCCCCAGTGGAGTAGGCATCTGCTTCGTAGCCCTTCAGTTGTGACCATCCACCGTTAGGATTCTGCAGTCCGGCGAGGTCCGGCGTTGCCTTGAGAACATCTTCTTTCCGCGCTCCCGCCCAGACCAATCCCATAACCCGATACGCCGCATCCTCTGTCGATTCCGGATGCGTTGCAAGCAGCCACTGATGAGCTCGCTCGACTGCAGCGTCGCGTTCTGCCGAGAGTTCAGAGGGCATGTACCAGCGGATCGAACGCACGGCCGTCGCCGTGGCGGCAAAGAGACTGCTGGAATGGGGTGGACGAAAATCGGATGTCGTCCAGTGCCCATCCCGCTGCCAGCGTGTTATTCGCGCCGCGTGAACAGCCGTCGGAAGATCGAGTGGCAGGCCTGCTGCATGCGCTGCCATCAGAAGGAGACTGTCATTCGGCGTCGGATCGGAGAGATTTGTGGCCTGAACCGCTTCGTCCAGAGCCTGAGGCGCACGCAAGACGCGAAATGTTTTCTCTTCGACTACGCTGAGAGTCTTCGAGTCGATCCGAAAGCCGCGTTCACCTGCGAGGCGCAGCGTCAGGATGGAAAGCCCATTGTGATGGCAGGAGAAGCAGGATCGCTGCGAAGAAAATTCGGCTGCGGACTTCTGGAGGAGCGGTAGCGCTCGCGTGATGGCCGCGCGAGTCGCGGAGTCCGATTGTGGCCTGAAGGACTCGGCGAGGCACAGCATCAGAATTGCCGCTAACACGAAAGAACGTTTCACCGTTGGAGATCATAGCGCGGGATGGAGATCGGGGCCAGGTACGCTGTTTCCCTATTCACAAGCTCCCGATACTCTAAAACGAAAGTAGGGAAACAGCGCGTATGACGTGCCTGGCCCCCGATCTTCACGGCCTGCCGGCTTGAATGACCCGCCGCAGCATGAGGGCGAAGGGATAGTTTGGATCGACGTTCAGGGCATTCTCCAGACTTTGAAGAGCCTCTTCCTTCTTGCCTTGTTCGAATAGTGCGGCAGCCGAAAGATACTGGCGGTTCAACGCCAGAGCACGATCTCGCTGCCCCCAGGAACTTCCCACCGCATTTCCGGACGGCCGGTGTTCTTCCAGAAACTTTCGAAGCAGCGATAATGCCGAGGCGCTCATCGAGGGGGAATTCACGGCATCCAGCACCTTGTCCTCCAGTTCGGGATCCCGACAGCTGTGAAGGGTTTCCATCAGCGCCGCAAGATCTTCGAAGTGTGCACGAGTGTCGCCATGTGCGCGCAATTCCTCCAGGACGAGATCCGCCGTCGTCAATTCGTCCACTTCGACGAAGAGCTGAAACCACCGTAGGGGAATGTCTTCGTGAGGATGCTCTCGAAGCGAATAGATCATGTAGTGGCGTGGGAGCGGCCAAGACGCTTTTAGGGCCGCGAACGCCCGTGTTTCGAGATCCTCATCGAGGAGAGGCTCTGAGACGGCATGCGCCAGCACGCGGGCGCTCACCGGGGAACTGATCGAGCAAAGAGTGTCGAGGGCTGTCTCTGCAGCCTCACGGTTTCCGGTCGATTCGAACAGGAGGTCTGCGGCGGTCGTGACCTTCTCGTCGGTCGCACTTTCTTCCAGGTTTTCAAGTCTCCAGACTAAGTATCCCGTGTAGTTCCGCACCAGCACGGCAACATTACAGAGGTCTGCCTCGAGGTCCTCCAGTGCATGAACAACACGCATGGCGACGAGGTATGCCCCGCCTTTCAATTCGGCGGAGCGCAATATTCCGGCAAGGCGCGCTCGGATTTCATGACTGCCCTGGATGTGAGCGCGAATACCCTCGTCGATCAGATTGCGGAATTCGGCGTCGTCAAACGAGGCACGGTCCTCTTCAATCAGGCGGTGCATCTCATAGAGGACAAAGTCTTCCGGGGGAATGTTGTAATCGGCACCGGCGAGCAATGCAGCAGTCTGTTCTACGCCCTCGACGATCCCGGAGGATTTTCTGGGTTGAGGCATGGTTCCCGTCACGCCCGCCGAAAACGAATTTCCGCTCGCAGCGGATCGATTTCGTCGATTGTGACCTGAACGGTGTTGCCCGGTTCTGCCGTTCCCGGGTCCGGCAGGCGTCCGCGCAGGGAATAATCGTCGAGTTCCACGGTTCCTTTCCTGTCGAGAACGGTTGCATTTAAAGCCGCGCCTATTTTCTCACGGGCGAGATATTTGAGTAGCCAGTACGTCGTGGATCGCTCTTCGAGCAATCGAATCTCCAACTCGGCACCTTCCGCGGCGGCAAGCACCTGCAGCAATTCTTCGCGCGTGTGCGGGATGGGGTTACTCTGCAGCAATGCGGTGAACTGGCGTTGCGTCACGAGGTCGGAATATCGGCGGATTGGCGAGGAAACCTGGGTATACGCCGAGAGTCCGAGCCCCGAGTGCAAGCCTGGTGTCAGCGACAACCGCGAGCGCTTGAAGGTGCGGCGCAATTTTTCGAAAGCGAGTACATCGGGAAGCGTCGTGTCCGCGGGAATCGGTTCGCGCGGCTCCTGTGTCCGAAAGATTACAGGCAGCGTGTTCGTCGCAGCGAAATCGGCACCCAGCCGGTTAAGCAGGACCATCATTTCGCTGACGAGAACCCGCGAGGCAGAGTTGCCATCAACGGAACTAATGCGAATGTCGTCTCCTGATTCCGTTTGTTGTACTCGGACTTTGATTTCCCGCCGCCGGAAGTTAATTGCGCCGTGAGACTCTCGTTCTTCACGCAGACGCAGAGCGATTCGATACAGAGCTGTCAGGCCTCTATCCGCCGCGTCAATACGATCATCGACCTCGCCATAAGTCAGGCGCTCGCGAACATGGATCGAGCTAAGAACAATACGATGCTCCAGCCGGTTGAAGTTCGCATCGAATCGCACTTCCACGGTGAACGCCGGCCGGTCTACGGTCTCCTTGAGGCTGGCCAGGTCGGTCGATAGTCGTTCCGGCAACATTCGCACAGCCCGGGTCGGGAGGTAGATCGTGGAAGCCCGCTTCAACGCTTCTATATCCAGGACGTCACCTCGTGAAACGAATGATGAAACGTCGGCGATGTGGATCCCGACAACGTATTGGTTTTCTTCTTCCCGAATCGTCAGAGCATCGTCCACTTCGAGCGTGTCCTCATCATCAATGCTTATGGCTGGAAGATCCCGAAAGTCGGCGCGTTGACTTGTGTGGACTGGCGGGGGCAGCAGCGCAGCAGCCTCAATTTGCGCGGGACCGAAGGATTCCTCAATGCCTGCGATCACAAGAAATCGATCGGCATTGAGGGGCAAACGTCCTGCGCGAGCCAGAATGTCGTATGCCGCATCCCGCGCGTGAGCGGGTCCGGCGATCTGTTCCAGGATCCCTTCTACGTCATCTCCCGTCCGGTAGCGCATCCAGGATTGAATGCGGTCGATCACTGGAGCCAATTCCGGGCCGATCTCCCCGCGCTCGCGAACCAGCCGTTTTATCGCTTCTGTCAGTCGATCCCGTTGCTCCTCGTGAAAGCGTTGCCGCGTTCGACGTGTCTGCTCGGTGGCGACCTGGTCCGCCGTCTTCGGCACGAAGTGAAGGCCATTGCGCTTGAAGTACACGCTATCCTGAGAGAGCGCGTGAAAAACGGCCGAGGTTGCTTCCGGTGTCGACTCAGAGAAAAACAGCTCGGCGAGTTCAAGCGGCTGAAATTCGCGGCCGCTGCTCCCGATGGATTCCCATAACAGTGCGATATCCACTTCGGATTGCCGGGCCTGCACCCTTTCGAGAATCGTTTTCGCGGTCTTCGGGAAGTCGTTCTCCCGAACTGAACAATGGACGATGACCACGCGGTCTCCATTTACGCTAAGGTGACGGCCGCGCGGATCGATGACCTGAAGGCGATCGCGCTCCTGTTTTCGAACGAAGCCCGGCTTCAACTGATCGGCTTCGAGGAATTCAATGATCTGACCTTCAAGGAACATGAGAAGATTTCTTTTTTCTGACCGAGATTAGATTATGTCAAACCCTCAGCTGAGCCCGCTAATGGGTTCCCGGCTTCGAGTAGAAAACAAATCTCAGCTTGACGAGTTCCTGGCTCGTGACGATGCGCCGCGGCTCGTTAAAGCGGCGTCGTTTGAAGAGGTATTTTTCGCCGTCATGGCCGTGGGCCTCGCCGACAGCCTGGATCTGCTTCCGATGGTTACCGGGCGCCAGGTCCGCGGCTTCATTGACCTTGATTGCTGGCGAAAGGATCAGTTCGTTCGAAAGCCGTTTATGGAGTGGATCGCGGCTTTTATTCAGTCCGGGCCCGAAGATACAGCCAAAGCTCTCAGCGGCATCGACGAATATGTCATGGCGCTCTTTTTGAAGGACATCGTCCACGTCTACGAAGTCGATCGCGACGATCCGCCGGAAACTACGCAAATGATCCTGACTCCCGACAGTCGTTTTGGTGTAGAGCCTGCAGAAATGGGGGAGGCCACGACGATTGGCATGCTTATCCTGGATGCGCTGTTCAAATACAACCCGCATCTCGGCACACAAATTCTGACGCTCGTGCGTTACACCACCAGACTCGAACTGGAGGAGACGGCCTATGACAACAAGATACGCCGCCTCGAAGTCCACGGTTTCGTGGACTATTACGAAGCGATGTCCATCTATTCCAGTCCAAACGCGAACGACACCGTGGCAAAGGGCGACGTCGTCGTTGAAGCTATACCCGGTGAAGAAACGCTGGGACATTTGCCGATGGTTTTTGCGGATTCGCTTTCGAGCGGCAGCTTCCTTGTCAAAGCTCTCGAGTCGGTTTCAGATCCCGAAGAATCTCAACGTATCGCAACCGAGCTGACCGCTCTGGGTAACCGGATTCTCTCTGCGAATCTTGTCAATCTGGGTGAACTTGAAGGGCTTCGTCCGTCGCTTGAGGAGATGCGCGACACGCTGACAATCGGTTTAGAGTACCTGACGGGTGGGCAACTCGAACGAGCCGCAGATACCCTTCGCAAAAGTTACGTGCACGGAATCTTCAAGGTCGGCTTTGGCCAGATTGCGAAACTTCGAGGTCAGGCGGACGTCCTTGCCGGCATCCAAGGTTTTCGGCTCGAGATGCTGGACCCTTCAGACAGGGAGTTCATTGAAGCTCTGAGGCGATTCAAGCCGTTGATGATTGAAGAAGGACAATATCGCCGTTTCCGTTCCATGGCAGACATTGACGCAGCCCAAAAGCGGCTTCAATCCCTCACCTCCATGGTTCGAACCTTCCTGCCGCAGTTTCCATCGATGCCCACCACCTTTGCTCGCGCCTTTAATACTGCGACGATTCGTGCCGCGCTTTATGGGCGGTTTGAGATTGTGCCGCTGAGTCCTGTCGAGTTGCGCGATCTCGAAGCCTGGCTGGCGAAGGGATACCATCTTCCATCCATCGAAGTTCCTCCGGAGTTTGCGCCGTTTGCCGAGAAGTGGTGGGGTGAGCTCAAGGCAGAACTCGAGCCGCTCGTGGGAAAGAAGATCGACGCGCGGTTCGTGCAGGTCATCCTCGTGAAGTTATGAAAACCGTTATTCTCGCTGGCGGTTCCGGAGGGCTCGGCAGCACCGTTGCGCGTCGTGTCGCGGCCAGCGGCTACAAACCTGTGATCGGATATTTCCGCAATCACGATCGCGCTTCAGCACTGGCCTCTGAGTTGAAGGCGTCTTCAGTGGCAGGCGATATCGCAGAGGATGCCGTTCGCGAGCACCTCATTGACGCGGCACGCGCTGCGGGCGAGCTGTACGGCCTGGTGGTTCTTTCCGGAGATCCTGCGCGAGTACCGATCGAGAAGGCTTCAATGGAAGACCTGATCGCATCGATGCGCGTGAATTTTGGCGGGCCGGTGCTTCTTGCTCGCGATTTTGCCGCAGCACTCGGGGAGATGGATGGAAGCATCGTGCTGACGTCGACCATGCAGGGAGTCGGTGTTTTTGCCGGCAGCACGGTCTACGCAGCTCCCAAAGCAGCATTGGTGCATACGGCAAAGATTCTGGCGAAACAGTGGAATGCCCGAGTGAATGTCGTGGCGCCGGGAGTCAACGATGCAGGTATGGCCCAGCAGAGTGTTCAAAGCGGAAAGTATGATTCCTTCCTCGAGCGCAAGATTGTGCCACGATTCGGAAAGCCCGAGGATGTGGCGCGTGCGATTCTGTTTCTGCTAGAACCTGACAACTACATCACGGGGCAAGTGTTGACGGTTGACGGTGGTCTCAGCCTGAAGATGTAGGGAAAATCGGGGCCTGGCCACCCGGTTCCTATTTTCTTGTCGCCAAAATCGTCCGTGACTTCAAAACTTCTGTAGTCAAAGAAAATAGGAACCGGGTGGCCAGGCCCCGATTTTTGGGATTTTTGAGTCTAGAACGAGAGTTTGGCGCCTAGCTGAACCTGCCGCGAATCGATGACGGGAGTCAGCGTCTGCAGTCCAAACGTGCTCGCGTTGGTCATGTTGGAATCGGGATTCGCGAAATTATGGTGATTGAAGGCGTTGATGAAGTCCCCGCGAACCTGCAGCTGCATTTCCTTCGGCAGCGTGAATCGCTTCATCACACTCAGGTTCGTGTTAGCCAAACCCGGTCCACGGAAAGTATTTCTGCCGAGGTTTCCTCCAAACTCCATTGAGTTGCGGAGATACGTTACTGCGCCATTGGCGGGGTTGGTAACGTGTGGTGCGTCGACAATGCCTGTCCCATCCAACGGGATCCTGAATGTCCGGAGATTGCCTGTATCGGCATCCTGGATCAGGATGCCATTCGGATTGTAGTTAGGCCGACCTGCCGCCGATGCGTTGCTCAGGCCGTTGCCGATGACATCCGTGCCAACACGGATCGTGAACGGCTGCCCTGATTGCAATTCGGTGAAACCGCTGACCTGCCATCCGGACAGCGCATGGCGAAGGAATGCGTTCGACGAAACGGTGAAGCCGGGAATTCGGTATGCGTACTGGGCGGAGAACCGATGCGGGCGGTCGAGCACGGATCGGGCCCATTCGTTGTGCCGATCACGATAATCCTGAGGATTCAGCGGGCTTGAGCCGGTCAGAAGCGTATCGCTGATCAGAAGGTCGTCGCTGTCGCTAAGATTCGCGCTCCACGTATAGTTGACGCCGAACTGCAGGCCGCTGGAAAACTTCTTCTCGAGACGAATGTATCCGGCGTGGTATTCCGCTTGTCCAGTGGCTTCCAACAGAACGCGACTACCAAATCGAGGATCCTGCCGTCCCGAGTCTGTGGCCGTGACCGGTCCTAGGGGAGAAATTGGGAATCCTGCAGGCTCCTGGCAACTGGACAGCGTTGCGTACGTACAAGTCGCGCGAACAAACGCCGCTTTGGCGGGATCCAGGACTCCAGGATTCGCCTGGCTTTGTCGCAACAGATGGTACGAACGGTTGCCTATATATCCGAGTTCAAGGATGAGATTTGGGTTCAGCTGTCGCTGTACAGACAAACTCCAGTAGTTCGAGGTCGGCCGCTGTGTATCGCTGGGCAGATTCGCGAAAAGAAGCATTGGATTAAGAACCGGCGGGGTCGTTTGTGGCGGAAGCTGAGTTGGGAACACGTCAATGAGCTGCGATGTGGTTTGTTGATTCGGGCTGTTCCGCGGATAGTTTGTCGCCGGATTTGTCAGAAGATTGTAAAAGAGCACATCATAGCCCATGCCGAAACCGCCGCGAATGGACGATTGGCCGGCACCGAACAGCTTACCGAACACTCCGGACTCGAATTGCGGGCTGTAGGCAAATCCAAACCGCGGAGCGAAATTGTTGTTATCGCGCTTTACAGGACCGGGCACCAGGGTATCGAGTACCTCTTGCGATGTAGCGCCGAAAAAGCCCAGTGGTACAGACTGCAATTCATATCGCAGGCCCAGGTTGATCATGAAGTTTCTTGTAACCTTCATGTCATCCTGGAAGAAGTAGGCTTGCCGCAGCTGAGCAAATGAGTAACGGGACTGCGCTACCACCAGTTGCGTGAGGCTCTGCGGAGCGCTGTTCATGAAGCTTTCAAGTGAGGCGAATACCCAGGTGCCTTTGGAGTTTGGCGCGCTGTCATTCTCCATTCGCGTTCTTGCGAGGTCTACCCCCACTTTCAACGTGTGTCTGTTACGGACGAAAGAGCTCACATTCTGAAATTGATAGGTCTGCTCGAGCCGGTTCTGCGGAAAATTCTCGGTCCCACCAATTGTGAATCCCGGATTGGTAATTTTGATTGTGGGGCTTACTGGATCGCGCTCAGGCAGCGAAGGATCCAGCCGCGTGTACGCGAATCGCGCCTCATTGACCCAGTGGCTGTTGACAACCTTCGTGTAACTCAATGCATGGGTCTGGCCGAAGGTCAGATCGTCAGCGGCCCACCGCTCGCCGAACGCTCGATTGCTCAACGAGGCACCAAGAGGCTTGTTCCGGTGGTCCATATGAAGGCGGTATGACAAGGTGTCATTGGCGAACTGGTGATCCAGCCGGCCGCCTACATACCAGATGTCCTGATTCTGCGGAATCAGGGGAACGAAGCTTCCCAGTGGGACCAGCGTTGAATTCACGGTCGTACTCGAATAGGAGCTGAAACCCGAAAGCTCATTGTAGAAATCCGGAAGAAAGCTCAGCTTGTTCAGGATCTCCTGGCGACTTGCTACGGACTGCTCCGGAACCGCTGCCGCAGGACGCAACGGCGCGCCCAGAAGGGCCTGATACCCGTCGGGCGTCGGGATCGTAACAGAGCTCAAGGTGAGGGCCGCCTGGCGCTGAAGGTTCCACTGAACAATTCCGAAGAAGAAGGTCTTGTTCTGGACGATGGGGCCACCGAAGTCGGCGCCAAATTGATGCGCAGACAGTCTCGGTGTCTTCTTCAGCAGGGCCTTCTGAGCCTGGAACGAAAGTGGTTCCAGAGCACTGCTTCGAGAAAAGTCCCAAAAGTCCCCATGAAACGCATTAGAGCCGCTCTTCGTGGTGACATTAATATTCGAGCCCATGCTGTGCCCGAACTCCGCCGTGTACGTCGCAATCTGCACTTGAAACTCGCGGATCGCCTCTGGCGGGATAAAGATTGCCGGTAAAGTCACCGTGTTGTCGTTATTCTCAACGCCATCGGTCAGGTAGTTGTTCTCGCGGCCTCGGTGACCCGCTGTCGAGGTCTCATTCTGGCCGGGAACCCTTGCCACCGCGGGGCCCATCAGCACATATCGGAGAAAATTTCTCGAAGTTGCCGGAACGAGACTTGACGTGCTCATCGGGGTCTCGTCCAGGATTTGCCAGTAAAGATTGAACCGAACGTTTGGACCGACCTTATCGAGCTCGAGTCCGGGAACTTCTACGGTGATGTGCGTTGAAGTGGTTCCTACTTTAAGAGGAGCATCGACACTGCTTTCTTGTGCGGTAACGATGACAACTCTCTCCACTCGGACAGTCTCAAAACCCTCGCGCTTGTATTCCAGCGAGTAAATGCCCGGCTTGACCGCAGCAATCCGATAGCGGCCTTCCCCGTCTGTGGTAGTTGAGGCTGCTATGCCCGTTTCGAGGTTCGTCATAGTGACCTGGACGTCCGGAATGGCTGCCCCCTGAGCATCAAGCGCGGTACCTCTCAGGGCTCCGCTAACCATTTGTGCGCTAAGGGGTAGTGCTAAAAGGCGCGCGAGCGCCAGGGCCACTACGAACTTCCTGAACATTTGTCATCCTCCGGTGTCACAGACAGGTATATCGGCACGTTTAGCATGAACACTTAGATGCTTGGGATGTTTGCCGATTTGTTCAAGCGAAAGGGGCTCCTGCCTTGTTCGTTTTGGTAGTCTTTGGGGTCTCTGCGCCCTTGCTTTCCTGTGCCTTGGGGGCAAGACCGGCCGAAACGTGGATCATCTTACTACCGGGCCTTTCGATGTCAAGTTGGTCAATACCCTTTAGTAACCGGCACTCTGGTATAGTCTTCGCACTGAATCCAAAACCCTACGGAGGATAGATGAGAGTAAGAACCCTGAGTGTGATTTGTCTTATCGCCTGTTTGATTGCGATCCCCGTGCTGTCACAGCAGCGCAGTGGAGCGGACCCGGTGACAGGCACGTGGTCCGGGGATTGGGGTCCCAACCAGGCCGATCGAAATCAGGTGACCGTCGACCTGAAGCTGGAAGGTACCGCAGTCACAGGTGTCGTAAAGACTGCAAACCGTCCCGAAGTTCCGCTCAGCAAAGGCACATTCGATGCAACGGCCCGTACCGTAAAGCTGGAAGCCGAAGCTCGAAATACCCGCGGCGGTGCCAATCTCAAATACATCATTGAAGGAAAGCTCGAAGGAAACACCCTCACTGGATCCTGGAACCACGACAACGCCAAAGGCGACTTCAAACTCACCAAAAAATAGGGACCCCGGACCTGTCCACGCCTCCGACTAAGCTGATGCCCTGAGGTTTTAACAATGGGGCAGCCAGCAACACTTGTCGTAGATATTGAAACGGTTGGACAGGATCACGAAACAATTCCTGCCCGTGCACGGGAAATTCTTCTGGACGTTGATACCGATGACGAACGTCAGAAGGTGCTCGATTGCCTTGGACTCGATCCCTGCACGGGCAGGATCATTTGTATCGGCGTGCACTGGATTGAACTCGACAGATCGCGCGCCTACTGCCAGCCGGATGAACGGGAGTTGTTGGCCAATTTCTGGAACGACATCGGCCAAATCCGGCCTCAGCGTTTCGTAACCTTTAATGGCAAATCCTTCGACTTCCCCTACATCAACATTCGGAGCGCGATCCAGGGCGTTCCGACTCCGCGCGATGTCGTGCTCGACACTCGCCGCTTCAGCACCGATCGGCATTTCGACGTGCGCGAAATCATGACGAATTACGAGCGATACCGAAAAGGAACGCTCGAATTCTTCTGCGAGATCTTCGGTGTTCCTTCGCCAAAGGCCGATATCAACGGCAAGAATATCGGCGACTACTTCAAGGCTGGAAAACTGGACGAAATTGCGAAATACTGCCTTGGAGATTGCAGGGCTACCAGCCAACTCTACCAGAAGCTGAAGAACTATTATCGATAGTCTGTCCCTCGCAATCTGACTTTCGCGCGTTGAAAGGGATGGATGCCCGCGTATTTGCCATTAGTGCTGCTGTCAGTCTGCTGGGTTGCATCACTGGCCATCCTTCTGCTCTTTTTGGAGAGCTGGTTCGGACTTCCCGAGCGAGATCGCTTCGTTGCGCGTCGCGCATCGGGGGCTTACGGAATCTGTTCCGTGTTTGTCATCATGCGCGGGCCTGCTGCCGAGATTGAGAAAACCGTACGATCCCTCTTCGGGCAGTCTTACCCATTTCTCGAACTCTTCCTGATTTTTCCTGACGAAGACCTTACAGGCTCGGCGCTGGCTCAGGAGTTTCGCGCGGCGCGAACACATACGGCGGTTCGGCTTGTGCCGGTGCCGCATGGCGTCGATACTCCCGCAGATCGCATCCGTGCGCTGGAACATGCGCGACCGTCCGCAAAAGGACGCTGGTACGCGGTTGTTGAGACCGGTATCGTGCTCGATCAGTTTGCAGTGGAAGCGTCATTGGAGTTTGCGGGAACGGGAGAGGTATGCGCACTGGCGTTAAGGCCGGGAACGCAGGCGTCTTCGTTCATGCACCGCATTCTTGCTCCTTCGATGGAATATCTGTTCCAGATGATGCGGGTCATTGAGCGTCGCCGGGCTGCCCGGTCTCGCGTGATGATTGTCGAAGCGCCCTATCTTTTGCTCAACCGCGATTCCTTCGAAGTAATCCATCGCATTAACCGAATGCCTGGCATCCTGAACGAAGCAGGCTGGACTCTCTGGAGCTTCCAGACGGAAGGGCTACGAACGTTTGATGGAGATGGGGCTCGGTGGCTGTGGCGCGAGACGACGTTTGGCTCGTGGCCGAATTATGCCGATCTGGATCGTCACGTCGGACGCCGGTCTCTCAGTTTGATCTTTGCAATGACTGCCGCCGCTTTGATTCCGGTCGTGGGGCTTCTGTATGGATTTTATGGGCGGATGGAGTCTTTCCAGGAGTTGATGATTTTTGCGCTGTCCGCTGTGAGTTACGCGCTCCTGACGATCAGCTACTTTCTCTACGCACGACGACTCCACGCTGCGACGTGGTTTGCCCCGTTCTGGTTTCTCGTGCAGCCCATAGCGGCTGTACTGACATTTCGTGGTGCACGAAAAGCGCTGACGACAACTCCTTTCAAAAATAACCCGGTATTTGGAAAAAAGGGACCCGATCTTCCTGCCGGGAAAAGGCGGGGCCGCGGCGGGCAACCCAGCGAGCCGTCGCGTAAACCTTAACGTCGTCTGGCCCGTTTCAAAGTGCTCGCAGGAACCTTGGCATTCCTTACCTCGCCCAGGTTATAGAACAGCGACGTAACAGCCATCACTGCACCTGCAATCGACGCAATGATTCCTACATTGTTGCCGGATTGAATGTACCTCATGAGGAAGTAGGTCGTCAGGATGACGAGCACAAGCGAACCCGCAGCCAACGCCAGACGGTACGCCATCGTCTGCCGGAACGGAATAACCATGTCTTTCTTCTTGATTCTCAGGCGACCCATGGTCGCTATTATGTCAAAAACATTGTTTGTAGGAGTACAAACGGAAAAATTTGAAATGGGCGAGTCCCGCATTCAAATTCTTAAAGTGGAAAGCGCACATTGGACCTTGCCATTTCAAACTTTCCATATTGTGAGGTGAAGATGAACCGGTTGTTTCAGAGCGCTACCATTCTGCTTGTAGCCATGGTTGTGGTCGCTCCCTGCGAGGGAGGCTTACAAAATCCAAAAGGCCCGCCCGCCACGTATTCCTCCAGCGAAATCGAACGAAGCTATACCGGTGGAAACGGCATCCCGTCGCGCCGCGTGCAAACCCGCACGGAATCGAACGGGCGAGAGGTGATTACAGAAACTACCGAGCGTCCCGATGCGGACGGACGCATGAGGATTGCGGTGCAAACGACGACCGAGTCGACTCGGACCGCTGCGGACTCTACGCAAATCAAACATGATGTCTTTGTCCCCGATGGGGAGGGCCGTCAACGGTTGCTTGAGACATCGCAAACCGATGTACAAACGCTGGGGGCCGGTTCTTCTCGCAGCGTAACAAACACGTGGGTTCCCGACGTCAACGGACACCTCAGCCTGTCGGGCCGGCAAGTCGAAGAAATCAAGACGCCTTCTCCGAATGTTCGACAAACCGATACCACGATCTCTAGTCCCGGACTCAACCAGCCCCTGCAGGAAACTGAGCGGCTACAGAGGACAGAAACAAAGGTCAGCAACGCTCTGACACAAACAGAGACCACGCGGTCTCTTCGTGATGGAAATGGGAAGTGGCAGACCGCGGAGACGAGAAGCGAAGAAGTGCGGATATCCGGAACCGAGCGCGTGGCAGAAGAAACAGTTCGCAAGGTAAATGTGAACGGCAAACTCGAAGTCAGCGAGAAGACTGTGACGAAGCAGTCCAGGAATAACGGGCAGGATGAAACCGTCACGGAGACGTATGCACAAAATGTTGAAGGACTTGTCGGCGCGGGCAATCGCCTGGAATTGAACCAGCGTGTGCGCAGCACGATAGAGAAGGCGCCGGATGGCTCTCAACAGACGATCCGGGAAGTCGAAGGACGAAGCGCGGTGTCCCCGAGTTCCCCGTTGCGCGTTATTGAGCGGATCATCGAGACAGTGCGGCAGGTTGGCCCAAATCAATGGGAAGTCCAGCGACAGGTCTTTGCCCTCGACGGAAACGGCCGGCTTGTGCCCGTATTAACCGAGAAAGGCCAGGGCACGGGGAAATAACCACGACTTAAGTCCTATTGTGTGAGGCTTGATATGGCCTAAAAGTATTAAAACCTGTCGGGATACCTTACGTTGCAAGCGAAGCCGCATCGCACTGGGTTTCCTATATTTAGGGGAATCACAGATCGTTGCGTCGGCGAACCTTACATCCTCTCACCCTGCGAGCGGTCCTTGACGGTCGCGTTATCCGCAATGAATCCAGCATCTTACGCGGTCTCTTGCATCGGAACCTAACTTGCAGATCAAGGCGCGTATGGAGACATGTGAACAGCTGGAGGTGAACTGGAATCTGAGGAGACTCTGCTCAAAGGAGGAGCAATGGTAAGGATTTCACTCCGATTAGGACTAATCGCTTTTCTGTTAGTCGCAGGCCTCTTGATATCCGCTCCTTATGCACACGCGGATACGTTCCTTTTAACTAGCGATCATTGTACCGGCGGTTGCGGCAACCCTCCATTCGGAACGGTAAACGTAAACCAGAACGGCACAACCGTTGACGTTGTTGTCACGCTTTCTCAGGGTTATTCGTTTGTGAAAACAGGCGCCGGGGACATGCAGGCGTTCAAATTCAACGGCGTCGGCGTCGTTTTGGCGGATATCAGCGTTGACCCGCATATCCCGGCATTACTTGCGGGAACTGGCGCTTTTAATGGTAATGGGACCGGCAACTTCACGTTTGGCATCAGCTGCCCATCTTGCGGAGGCGGCGCCTCTGATGCATTTTCCGCTCCTATTTCTTTCCATGTTGCGAACGCGACGGTGTCAGACCTGACGCAAGGGAACAATCTTGGAAACACCTTCGTTGCAGACGTAATCGCTCCAAATGGGAACACAGGCGTAGTTGATGCGACTACTCCAATCCCGACTCCTGAGCCGACCACCCTTACGCTTTTGGGCGTCGGCCTGTTCGGTGCCGGAATCGCGTTGCGCAAGAGAGCGCAGTAGATAATCGAGACAAAAATCGGGGCCAGACGGAGGATGGGGGACAGAACCCCGATTCTCCGCCTGGCCCCGATTTTCGTCTGCCGGTATGATGTGAACGATGGGCTTGGACGAGTACAAAAAGAAGCGGCGGTTCAATGAAACGCCCGAGCCTGAGGGCAAGGTCAAGAAAGTCCCCGGCAGTAGCTTTGTCATCCAGAAACATCGAGCCACCCGCCTTCACTACGACTTCAGACTGGAAATGGAGGGCGTACTCCGATCCTGGGCTGTTCCCAAAGGGCCGTCTTTCAATCCTGCTGAGAAGCGCCTCGCAGTTTTGACCGAAGACCATCCGATGGACTATGGCGGTTTCGAGGGAGTCATTCCGAAGGGCAATTACGGCGCTGGAAATGTCATCGTATGGGACAACGGCACCTACGAGATGGTCGATCCTGAAACCCCCGAGAAGGGTTGGGCCAAAGGAAAACTCCACTTTGTCCTGAAAGGGAAAAAACTCCACGGAGAATGGGTGCTGGTGCGAGGATCACGCGATCCGAAGCAGTGGATCTTCTTCAAGGTTCGCGACCAGTACGCCTCTACCGAAGGCGACGTGACGATTGACAAGCCGGAGTCTATTTTCTCCGGTGCCCTCGTCGAAGACATCGGAAGTCCTGCTAAAAAAAAACCTCGGAAAGCACCCGTCACTGGCTCACGCCGATTGAAAGCGAGCTAGAGCGTTTCGGCATGAAGGCGTCCGGCAAAACGCCGATGCCGATGAACGTCGAGCCCATGCTTGCGACCCTTGCATCCAAAGCTTTTGACAGTCCTGAGTGGCTCTTTGAACTGAAGATGGATGGGGTCCGCGCTTTAGTCCTCAAGGACGGTGAAAAGTTCGAGATGCGCACACGCAATGAGCGACCTCTGACCGCGCGCTTTCCGACGCTGGCAGCAGCGCTTAAGGACGTGCCCGGCGATGCTTTCATCCTCGACGGCGAAATCGTTGCCCTCGACCCCGAGGGACATTCTCACTTCGAACTGATTCAACCTCGTATTCACCTTTCACGCGCTCGGGATATCGCCGAGGCCGATGAAAGCATTCCCGTTTATTTCTATGCGTTCGACTTACTCTATCTGAACGGTTTCGATCTGATGCGGTTTCCTCTCGAGCAACGCAAAACGGTTCTGAAGAAGCTGATCTCAACCGACGGCGGATGGGTGCGCTATAACGATCATATTGAGGAACATGGAACTGCATTCTTCAAGGCCGTGTCCCAACGAAAGCTCGAAGGGATCGTCGCAAAGCATCGCGAAAGCACCTATCAACAAACGCGCTCCCGCTACTGGCTGAAAATCAAAACGCAGCATACCGATCACTTTGTGATTGCTGGATTCACGCCGCCTGAAGGCTCTCGAAAGCACTTCGGTGCGCTTCTGCTTGGCCTCTATAACCGGGAAGGTGAATTGATTCATGTGGGAAGGGCTGGTGGCGGTTTTGATGACGAGACCCTGAAGGATGTTTGGCAGCAACTACAGCCGCTGATAATTTCAAAAACCGCTTTCAAGGAGATACCAAGCGAAATCCGCAAGTCCACATGGGTACAACCGAAGCTCGTCTGCGAGGTTCGCTTTGGCGAGTGGACCAGTGCAAAACAGTTGCGGGCGCCAATCTTTCAGGGGCTAAGGGACGATATCGGCGCGACGGATTGTACGTTTGAAGACTCGATTCCGGACAAGAAGGTGTCTCCTCCAGAAACGGTCACTCGAGTGGAACTCACCAATCAGGACAAAGTCTATTGGCCGGAAGATGGATTTACGAAAGGCGATCTCATTCGCTTTTACGATCGGATCGCGGAGGTGCTGGTGCCGCACCTGCTCGATCGCCCCCTGGTCTTCGATCGCTACCCGGACGGAATCCATGGCCAACACTTCTATCAAAAGGATGCGCACGACTACACCCCGGACTGGATTCGCACCCAGGAAATCTGGTCTCCTGATGTGGAACGCCACATCCGTTATTTCATCGGTGCGGATCGGGAACAGTTGCTCTATATCGCGAATATGGGCGCCATTGCGCAAAATCCGTGGAGTTCGCGGGTGCAATACATCGAGCGACCGGATTTTGTCATCTTCGATCTCGATCCCGTGGATGCGCCCTATTCGGCGGTTCAGGAAGTTGCCGTTGTTCTCAAATCCATCATGGACGAACTCCATCTTAGAACGTATCCCAAGACCTCCGGCGCTTCCGGCATCCATGTCTACCTGCCGATTCTCGAGAATCGCTTTACCTACGAGGACGTTCGTGTGTTAGCCGAAGCGATCGCGCGTATTGTCGTACAAAATCTTCCGGAGATCGCCACCATCGAGCGTGTTGTGCGGAAGCGAAAGTCCGGGATGGTCTATGTGGATTATCTGCAGAACGTGAAAGGAAAGACTGTGGCATCCGTGTATTCGCCGCGCGCTGTCCCCGGCGCCTGCGTGTCGACACCGCTGAAGTGGGACGAGTTTCGCAAACCACTTGATCCCAGGGACTACACGATAGCCAACGTTTTCACACGCATTGAGAAGTTTGGTGATCTGTTCGCGCCGGTTCTGACGGACCGTCAGGACATCTCCGGTTTCCTGAAGGCGCTCAAGAAGTAACGTATAATTTCGCCTTCCATGACTGACGACCTTGCCCAGTACCGGCCTGACTTTAATCCTGGTGAGTGGTCTGCGCAGGATCTGCACTTCCTCGAGGCCTTTTCCACCAATCCGCGCGGCATTATTTCCGTTCTGCGCAATCTTCCTCCGGAGATTACAGGCGCGCTGTGCTCGCGCGCGTCGCGCGCATCAGGGTCGCTTCTCGAAGTGCTCCTGAAGGAATATCTGTATCCGATCGTGCATGGCGAGGATGCGTCAGTCGCGAAAGAGCTTGAAGATACCGTCGTCTTTTTAAGGGATCACGGTTTTAAGAACATCCTGAACAATCAGCGAGCTCAGGCCTTCTACTCGAAGTGGCTTTCCCAGTACGGTGACGATTCCATTGCTCAGATAACGGGCACTCACGTTCTCGTCTGGGGTGTTTCGCAGGTCGCCATGAAGTTCATCGAAGACCAGCGCGTCGGGCTCGAGCCGATTGAGAAGTCCACGCGCTACGTCAACTTTGGATCTAAGGTCAGCGGCCGCTACCTCTACTACATTCCGCGGCCCGATTTGGAACGCGCCGGCCTTCTTTCCGAATACACGGCTGTCATGGATCACCTGTTCGATACTTACGTATCGCTGCTGAACCCTCTTCAGACGTGGTTGAGAGGGAACTTCAGCGAGAAGGACAGCGTGCTCGAGAAAAAGGCTTTCGATACTCTGCGCGGATTGCTGCCGATGTCCACGCTAGGACAGGTGGCATTCCGTGGAAATGCTCAGGCATTCGAATACCTGATCAACAGGACGACCCGCCATCCGCTCGGAGAACTACGCTGGTTCGCGAGCGATTTGAAACGCGAACTCGATAAGGAAATACCATCGTTATTGCTCAGGGTTTCGGACGACAAGTCGCAGGAGTATCAGTCATACCTGAATCGCCGGTATGAAAACGTAAGGGAGCTTATTGCGGATGAGGTTGTCCGCGCTCCTCAGGCGGAAGTCCGGCTGGTCGAATTGGATGCAGAATCTGAGGTGAAAATCCTGGCGGGCATACTCTTTCAGCAATCTCACGGAACGTGGGATCAGGCGATGGACCGGGCAAGGCATCTTTCGGAAGAAGCGCGCCGCAAAGTGTTTGATGCATACGTTTCCGGCCGAAAGGGCCGCTGGTACAAAGTTGGCCGCGCGTTTGAGAACGCGTACATGCGATTCGAGATCGTGATGGATGCTGGATCTTATCGGGATCTGCACCGTCACCGCATGATGACTCAGGAACGCCAGCTGTTTTCGGCCCACCACGGATTCACAACCCCACCGGAACTTGTCGAGGCAGGACTCGCCGATCCGTTTCGGGAAGCAATCGAGCAGGCCACGCAACTCTTCAAAAAGCTCGAAGTAGTGGATCGCGATCTTGCCCAGTACGCGGTGCCTCTGGCTTGCCGTATGCGATTCTATCAGTGGCAGAACTTCCGCCAACTTTTCTGGGAAACCGAACTCCGCACGGTTTCTCAAGGCCATCCGGACTATCGGTTTATCGAGCATGAGAAGTACCGCCTGGTCCGCGAGAAGTTTCCGCTGATCGCGAGCTACATGCTGGTCGATACCAACGACTACGCGATCGCGAGGAGGGGAACTGAAGAACGGATTGCGGAGAAGGAGAAGCGAATTATGAAGGAGCTGCGGAAGAAGAAATAGTTGAGACCGGCAATTAGGGGACGGACTACTCAACCCCCAAACTCCTGCAGAAAAGCTTGAAAGCCTCGATGAATTTCTGCGCAGGAGTTTGGGGGTTGAGTAGTCCGTCCCCTAATTGCTTTCCATCAACAGGCTTTCGAGCGCTCCTTCGAGTTCGCTCTGCGTGTGCGCATCGCCCGCCTTTGCTGCGACGGTTATGCCCGTTCGATACGTCTTCTCCGCGTCGTGACCCAACCCGAGGGTCCGATAGAGTTGCGCCAACTGGAAGTATGTTGCAACGTAGCCGGGATCGTTATCACGAACGAACTCGAACTCCCTCCGGGCGTCGTCCTGTTGCCCGTGTTTGACATACTCCAATGCAAGTGCGTATCGAGAAAACGAATCCTTCGGATCCTGCTCCAGGAATCCTTTGAGTATTTCGATTCGGTTCATAGTTCCGCCCACTTTCCGTCGCCTTCCCACACTCGCAACGTGCAGGGCAGCTCCAGGACGTTTCGTAGTTCTCGATGAAGAAGTTCGCAGATATTTTCGACGGACGGGTATTCCAGAAAGTCATTCCAGGACTTGTGGTCGTATTGCAAGAGGACCTGCTGGATGGACTTCTTCAAGTCTGCGAAGTCCATGACCATTCCACCCTGAAGCTCGCCTTCGACGGCACACTCCACTCGATACGTGTGTCCGTGGGGTGTCCCACATTTAGGATGTCCGGGCAGGGAATGGGCGCAGTCGATGTAGTCGATGATTCCGATTTTCATGGCTCGGCGGCAAGAATAGCACAGCCGAAGGAGGGGTCTAACAGGTGCGCTGTACGGCCTGGCGGCACTCCTCGTACCGCCAGGCGCACAGCCTTTCAGGTGTTACTCGGAACTACGACTAGCGGTTGTGCTTCTTGGGCAATGGGAGAACCGTTTCGCCGTTATCATCGGGAGCAATTTTCGCTTCCAATTCTTCGATAGTCAGATCGATCGTGAGTTCGAATCCGTCTTGGTTGGTTTCCTTCATGGCTTCATCCTAAAGACCCTCAAACCAACGTTGTATACAGTTAGTCCCGAGGGGTCCTAATTGACTCCTTCCGTGTAATACCTGGCTGGTGTTCGTGTCAGGTTCGGCACTGATTAAGCAATTGGGCCACATCCAAGTCAAAAGAAATCTTGCTA
>Ga0105248_10000992_pt1 | contig 31434 bp, 33 predicted proteins | sample KBSS34metaG_FD_81524 | JGI IMG/M metagenome (GOLD analysis project Ga0105248, IMG submission 81524) | Switchgrass rhizosphere microbial communities from Kellogg Biological Station, Michigan, USA - KBS S3-4 metaG | ecosystem: Host-associated > Plants > Roots > Rhizosphere > Soil | place...
AAGATATCCAGAAGTACGTGATCGGCAAAGGTGGAAACAAGACCAATCCGAAGCTGGTCGGCACTGTCCTGTGGAATCGAGGGGTGGTCGCGGGCATGGTCACGGTCGAAGCAGTGCGCAAGGCCCAGGAGAAATTCGGCAAGAAGCCGCTCAACGGGGAGCAAGTGCGTTGGGGGATCGAAAATCTCACGCTCGATCAGAACCGCCTCAACAAGCTCGGCTTTGGCACGATGGTGCCGCCGATCAAGGTGTCCTGCACCGACCACAGCGGCAGCGGATATGTGCGCTTCCAGCAGTGGGACGGTCAACAGTGGAAGGCGGCCTCGGATTGGATGAGCGGCGACCGCGCGTTGATTCGCAAAATGGTGGAGGAGTCGGCCGCCAAGTACGCCGCGGAGAAGGGAATCAAACCGGCATGCATGGGCGGTTAATAGACAAATCCACGCATTTGCAGCGCGCGCGACACCGACGACTAGAACGATGACTTCCAGCGCATCGCTCCTGACGGTAAACAACATCGAGGTCATCTACGACCACGTGATTCTGGTACTCAAGGGCGTGTCCCTGCAAGTGCCGGATGGGCAGATCGTGGCGCTGCTCGGCGCGAATGGCGCAGGCAAGACAACCACCTTGAAAGCGATCTCGAATCTGCTCAATTCCGAGCGCGGGGACGTGACCAAGGGCACCATCGAATTTCGCGGCCAGCGCGTCGACAAGCTCAACCCCTCCGAGTTGGTCAAGCGCGGGGTTGTCCAGGTGATGGAAGGTCGTCATTGCTTTCAGCACCTGACGGTCGAGGAGAATCTCCTGACCGGCGCGTTCACTCAGTCGGGCTCCCGCGCGCAGATCCGCCAAGACCTCGAGAAGGTGTACGCGTACTTTCCGCGTTTGAGAGAGAGGCGCAAGAGCCAGTCCGGCTATACCTCTGGCGGAGAGCAGCAGATGACCGCCCTCGGCCGTGCGCTGATGGCGCGCCCGCGCATGATCCTGCTCGACGAACCCTCGATGGGATTGGCGCCGCAGGTGGTGGAGGAAATCTTCCAGATCGTGCGGGATCTGAACGAGAAGGAAGGTGTAAGTTTCCTGCTCGCCGAGCAGAACACGATCGTCGCTCTTCGCTTCGCAGACTACGGCTACATACTCGAGAACGGCCGCGTCGTTATGGACGGGCCCGCCAGCGATCTGGGCGCCAACGAAGACGTCAAAGAGTTCTATCTCGGCCTCTCCGCGGCGGGGCGCAAGAGCTTCCGCGACGCGAAGCACTATCGCCGACGCAAGCGCTGGCTTGCTTAGTTTAGTAAGCCATTCACCACGGAGGACACGGAGGAAATTCAAAAACACTCATACGACAAGTAGAGCGGCGGCCCTCGATACTCATGAGTCTGAGTTTGGCCGCCGTCGAAGGCTCATAGTCCTGACGGCGAGCGCTATTTTTCCTCTGATGAGTCTTTCCTCTGCGTCCTCCGTGTCCTCCGTGGTTCAATCTTGTTCACCGTATTGCTGGACCAGGAATGACCAAATACTTCGACGACCTCGAAACGCGCGATCCGGATGTCCGTGAACGTCAGCTGTTCCGCGCCCTTGCAGACCAGATCGGTAATGCGAAGAAGAACGCACCGTACTTCGCGAACCTGTTCAAACACGTGCAGCCGCATGAAGTGAGAGATCGAGCGGCACTGGCGAAGCTCCCTGTTACCCGCAAGTCGGAACTGATCGCGTTGCAAAAAGCGACCCCGCCGTTTGCGGACATGACCGCAGTGCCCCTGTCACGGCTTGGGCGAGTGTTCGCATCTCCGGGGCCGATTTATGATCCGCAGGGGGACAAGCGAGACTTCTGGGGGATCGCGCGCGCACTCTACGCTGCTGGATTTCGGGAAGGCGAGCTGGTGCACAATACTTTCTCGTATCACTTCACGCCGGCGGGGTTCATGTTCGACCTGGCAGCGCAAACGCTCGGTTGTCCAGTATTCCCTGCCGGAGTCGGGCAAACCGAACTGCAGGTACAGGCGATAGCCGACCTGAAGCCGTCCTGTTATGCCGGCACGCCGTCGTTCCTGAAGATCATCCTGGAGAAGGCCGACGAGATGAAGGCCGACGTCTCCAGCCTGCACAAGGCCGCAGTAAGCGGCGAAGCGTTTCTGCCCAGCGTGCGCAAGACGCTTGCGGACCGGGGCATTGTGGGCTATCAGTCATACGGGACCGCTGATCTGGGTTTGATCGCATACGAAACCGAGGCACGCGAGGGGTTGGTGGTCGATGAGGGTGTAATCGTGGAGATCGTGCGTCCAGGGACCGGCGATCCCGTGCCATCGGGAGAAGTGGGCGAAGTGGTCGTCACGACACTTACCTCCGAGTATCCGTTGATTCGTTTCGGCACTGGTGACATGTCGGCGGTGCTCGCAGGTCGCAGCCCCTGTGGACGCACCAACTTGCGCATCAAGGGTTGGATGGGCCGCGCGGATCAGACTACCAAGGTCAAGGGGATGTTCGTGCACCCCTCGCAAGTGGCTGAAGTGGTCAAGCGACACCCGCAGATTCTGCGCGCGCGCCTGACGGTTTCGCACGACGCGGAGAAAAACGACACGATGAGCTTTCAATGCGAAATCGACGGCGCCGCGCCCGAGGGGTTCGCCAATACGCTCGCGGATACTATTCGGGAAGTGTGCAAGCTGCGCGGTGACGTGGTGTTCAAGCTGCCGGGAACCTTGCCCAACGATGGGAAGGTGATCGAGGATTTACGCAAGTACGAGTAGAACGTAAACCTTCGTGGTAAACCTTCGACCAAAAGACACGAAGGCGCAAAGGAAAGCAACACTCAAATGAGACCAGACAAGGATGTTGCGGCATCCGCATAGCGCGAGCCGATTTCAAACCCGATATATTTTTATTTTTCTTGGTTTTCCTTTGCGTCTTCGCGCCTTTGCGTCGAGGGTTACGATTTACCGACGAGACCACATCAAATGCCAGCCCAGCCGATCAGCCGCTACCCCATCCCCAAGCTCGACGAGCTGCCGCAGGATCTCCGCGAGATGATGCTGAAAGTGCAGGAAAAGGCGGGCTTCATCCCGAATGTGTTCCTGACGCTCGCTCATCGCCCTGACGAATGCCGCGCCTTTTTTGCCTACCACGATGCGCTGATGCTCAGAGACTCGGGCCTCACCAAGGCCGAGAAAGAGATGATCGTGGTGGCGACCAGTGGCGTGAATCATTGCCTGTACTGCGTCGTGGCGCACGGCGCGATCCTGCGCATTTACGCCAAGAATCCGCAAATTGCAGATCAGATCGCGGTGGATCATCGCAAGGCGGACCTCAGCCCTCGACAAGGAGCCATGCTCGACTTCGCGGTGAAACTGGCACGCGCACCTGAGACGCTGGACGAGGCGGACCATCAGAAGCTGCGGGATCAGGGGTTCAGCGAGGAGGACATCTGGGATATCGGGGGAATCACCGCCTTTTTCGCGTTGTCCAACCGCATGGCGCATCTGATCGCGATGCGGCCGAATGACGAATTCTTCTTGCTTGGCCGCGTGCCGCCGCCACTCAAGAAGTGAAGTCCAAGTGCTGGGGAGGTGGTCAGAGCTTCCCTCGCGCTCGCTGGTATACTTTGAGGTCGCGTGCATCACGAATGCATAGCGCGGAGGACTCAAAACCTTACCCGGGGAATGCAAAACAAGATGGCTGCTCTGCCTGACATCGACCCAGAAGAGACGCAGGAATGGCTGGATGCGCTGGATGGCGTACTTGACATCGAGGGGCCCCAACGCGCGCACTACATCGTTGAGAAGTTGATCGAGAAGGCGCGACGCTCGGGCGCGTATCTGCCTTACAGCGCGAACACAGCCTACATCAACACCATCCCGCCCGGCCAGGAAGAGCACTCGCCTGGAGACGCCGAGTTGGAGTACCGCATCCGCTCTTACGTGAGATGGAATGCGATGGCAATGGTGGTGCGGGCCAACAAGATTTCTTCGGAACTGGGCGGACACATCGCCAGTTTCGCTTCGGCGGCCACACTCTACGACGTAGGCCTGGACCATTTCTGGCATGCGCCGAACGAAACACACGGTGGCGACCTCGTTTTTGTGCAAGGTCACTCCTCGCCGGGCATCTATGCGCGCGCCTTCCTGGAAGGACGTATCTCCGAAGAGCAGTTGAACAACTTTCGACAGGAAGTCGACGGTAAGGGACTGTCATCCTATCCGCACCCATGGTTGATGCCGGATTTCTGGCAGTTCCCAACGGTGTCGATGGGCCTGGGCCCGATCATGGCGATCTATCAGGCCCGCTTCATGAAGTACCTGCGGGACCGCGGCATTCTGAACACCGATGGTCGCAAAGTGTGGGCATTCATGGGCGACGGCGAGATGGACGAACCCGAATCGCTTGGCGCCATATCTCTAGCGGCACGCGAGAAGCTGGACAATCTCGTGTTCGTCGTGAACTGCAACCTGCAGCGCCTCGACGGCCCAGTGCGCGGCAACGGCAAGATCATCCAGGAGTTGGAGGCAGATTTTCGCGGCGCGGGCTGGAACGTGATCAAAGTGATCTGGGGTTCTTATTGGGACCCGCTCATCGCCCGTGATATCGCCGGCCTGCTGCTTAAACGCATGGAAGAAGCCGTAGACGGCGAGTACCAGACTTTCAAGTCGAAGGACGGCGCCTACGTGCGCAAACACTTCTTCGGCAAGTATTCCGAGCTGCTCGCGATGGTCGCCAACATGTCCGACGACGACATTTGGCGGCTGAACCGCGGCGGGCACGATCCGCACAAAGTCTATGCCGCGTACGCCTCGGCGGTGAAGCACACTGGCCAGCCAACCGTCATTCTGGCGAAGACGATCAAGGGATACGGTATGGGTGAGGCCGGCGAAGGTCAGATGATTACCCATCAGCAGAAGAAAATGGGAACCACCTCCATCAAGGCCTTCCGCGATCGCTTCAACATCCCCATCCCGGATGACAAGCTGGAGCAAGTGCCGTTCTACAAGCCGCCCGAAGACAGCCCCGAGATGAAGTATCTGCGCGAGCGGACCGTCGCCATGGGCGGCTCCCTGCCACAGCGCAGACAGAAAGCGGCGCCGCTCCCGGTACCAGAGTTATCCGCGTTCGAGCCTGTGATGGTGGCCAGCGGTGAGCGCGAGTTCTCCACCACCATGGCGTTCGTGCGCCTGCTCAACATCCTGGTGAAAGATAAGGCCCTGGGCAAGTATGTCGTACCGATCGTGCCGGACGAATCGAGAACGTTCGGCATGGAGGGCATGTTCCGACAACTCGGTATCTATTCGTCGGTGGGACAGCTCTACAAACCCGAAGACGCCGACCAGCTCATGTACTACAAGGAAGACAAAAGCGGGCAGATCCTGCAGGAAGGCATCAACGAACCGGGCGCGATGTGTTCATGGATCGCCGCGGCAACCTCCTACAGCACGCACGGCGTGTCCATGATCCCCTTCTACATCTACTATTCGATGTTCGGCTTTCAGCGCGTCGGGGATCTCGCGTGGGCAGCCGGTGACAGCCGCGCACGCGGCTTTCTCCTCGGCGGCACCGCTGGCCGCACCACCCTCAACGGCGAAGGCCTGCAACACGAGGATGGCCACAGTCACCTGCTGTCGTCGACCATACCCAACTGTGTATCCTATGACCCGACATTCGCCTATGAAGTCGCGGTGATCATTCATGACGGGCTGCGCCGCATGGTCCAGGAGCAGGAGGACGTGTTCTATTACCTGACGGTGATGAACGAGAACTACACGCACCCTGCGATGCCCCAGGGCGCGAAGGATGGCATCCTCAAGGGGATGTATCTGTTCTCTGAAGGTGGCGCAGACAAGAAAGCTCCGCGAGTGCAGCTCATGGGTAGCGGCACCATCTTCCGTGAAGTCATTGCGGCGGCCGAATTGCTGAAGAAAGACTTCGGTGTGATCGCGGATATCTGGAGTTGCCCAAGCTTCACGGAACTGCGCCGTGAAGGTATCGAAGCCGAACGTTGGAACATGCTTCATCCGGAACAACCGCAGCGCAAGTCGTACGTGGAGAAGTGCCTCGAAGGGCGCAGCGGTCCAGCCATCGCGGCCACTGACTACATGCGGACGTTTGCCGATCAGATCCGTCCATTCGTAAAGCGCAACTACAAGGTGCTTGGGACGGACGGATTCGGACGTTCTGATTTCCGCAAACAGTTGCGTAAATTTTTCGAGGTGGATCGATACTACGTCACAGTGGCCTCCCTCAAGGCACTGGCCGATGAGGGCACGGTGCCCGCGTCGACAGTAGCGCAGGCCATCAAGAAGTACGGAATCGACGCAGCCAAGCCATCGCCCTGGCTGGTGTAAACCGAGCAGGCTGGAAGCGCGAACCAATCAGAACCAGTGCAGATCAATCAGAACCAGAGGTAGGAGAGAAATTTGGCAGCCATCAAGGAGGTGGTCGTTCCGGATATCGGTGACTTCAAGGATGTGCCGGTCATCGAGGTCCTGGTCAAGCCGGGTGACCGCGTGAAAGCGGAGCAATCGCTCATCACCCTGGAGAGCGACAAGGCCACCATGGAGGTCCCCGCGCCTTTCGCCGGCGTGGTGAAGGAGATGAGGGTCAAGCTCGGCGACAAGATCGCTCAAGGCACGTTGATCCTGACCTTAGAGGCCGAGGAAGGAGGCGCGCCTGCCCAAGCAAGTGCGCCCGCGTCGACGCCTGCCGCGCCTGCGCCGGTCAACGTCGTTCCCGCGACAGCAGCCGTTGCCTCCGCGCCGTCGGCGACAGTCGCCGCGTCCGTCGCTGCCCCCTCGAGCACCATCGCTTCGGTGGACGAGGCCGGCTTTGCTCATGCCCACGCCAGTCCCGCGGTGCGCCGCTTTGCACGCGAACTGGGTGTCGATCTGTCTAAGGTGAAAGGCAGCGGTCCCAAGGCGCGAATCCTGAAGGATGACGTGCAGGCGTTCGTGAAGGGCGCGCTGTCGCGCCCTGCACCGGCAGCGGCGTCTGGCGGATTCGGGTTCGCGCTACCGGCCATGCCGTCGATCGACTTCTCCAAGTTCGGCCCGATCGAGGCCAAACCGCTCTCGCGCATCAAGAAGATCTCCGGAGCCAATCTGCATCGTAACTGGGTCTCGATCCCGCACGTGACGCAGAATGACGAGGTCGACATCACGGAGCTGGAGGCGTTCCGCAAACAGATGTCCGACGACGCCCAGAAGCAAGGCGTCAAGCTCACGCCGCTGGCGTTCTTGATGAAGGGATGCGTCGCGGCGCTGAAGAAATACCCGCAGTTCAACGCATCTCTTTCACCGGAGGGTGACAACCTAATATTGAAGCAGTACTACCATCTCGGGGTAGCCGTCGATACGCCCAACGGACTCGTGGTCCCGGTGATCCGCGACTGCGACAAGAAGGGCGTCATGCAGCTCGCAAAAGAACTGGGCGACATCAGCGCGAAAGCCCGCGACGGCAAGCTTTCGCCAGGAGAAATGCAGGGTGGCACGTTCTCCATCTCCAGTCTGGGGGGAATCGGCGGCTCCAACTTCACACCGATTATCAATGCACCGGAAGTTGCGATCCTGGGTGCATCGCGATCCGCGACCAAACCGATCTGGAAGGACGGCCAGTTCGTGCCGCGATTGATGCTGCCGCTATCGCTTTCCTACGACCATCGCGTGGTGGATGGGGCTGAAGGTGCCCGCTTCATCACTTTTCTAAACGGTGTCTTGAGCGACATCCGGCGGCTCATCCTTTGATACACCAAGCGTCCAACGTGCGCGACGCGGCGGCAGGTAACGCGCCAGCGGCCGCGCGTTAGCAACGGGATGGCGGACCGCACGCAGACCGGGCGAAGCCCCGACCGCTCGCTACTCAGCCGCGGACTCTCTGCTGGACCCATCGGGATCCTCGGCGGGACGTTCGATCCGATCCACCATGGTCACTTGCGTCTGGCGGAAGAGGTGGCCGACGCGCTGGGCTTTGTCCAGGTTCGCATCATTCCCGCGCGTATTCCTCCTCACCGGGCTACACCCAGTGTGACGTCGGCACACCGGCTAGAAATGGTGCGGCTGGCTTGTTCCGGTAACCCGCGTTTTCAAGTGGACGAGCGCGAATGCCTGCGCGATGGTCCCAGCTACACGGTGGACACCCTCACCGAACTGCGCGCGGAGCTCGGAGACGAGCAACCGCTATGTCTGCTCATGGGGGTCGATGCCTACCAGGCTCTGACGACGTGGTCGCGCTGGGAGCAGTTGTTCGCGCTGAGTCACATCATCATCGCGCAACGGCCGGGGTTCGAATTGGATGCAGGTCAGCTTCCTGCCACACTAGCGCGTGAACATCTAGCGCGTCGCACGCGCGAGAGTGCCGATCTACGCCGCGAGCCGCGGGGTCGTGTGCTCGCGATGGACATCCCGCCGTTGGAGATTTCCGCCACTGCCATTCGCGCTGCGCTGCGGGAAGGGCGCAGCGCCCGCTATTTGCTTCCCGACGCAGTTCTCGATTATATTGACCGCAACCGCCTTTATAAGGATTTCGATGCAGGTTGAAGAAATAAAGGACACCGCGATTGCCGCGTTGGACGAGATCAAAGCTCGCGACATCGTGGTGCTAGACGTAACAAAGCTGACATCGTTGTTCGATTACATGATCGTGGCAAGCGGGGAGTCGGCTCGACAGAACAACGCGCTGGCAAGAAATGTCCAGGATAGAGTAAAGGCTGGTGGCGGGTACGTGCTGGGGAGCGAAGGCAACCAGACCGGCGAATGGGTGCTTGTGGACTTGGGAGGCGTCGTGGTCCATATCATGCAGCCGGTGATCCGAGACTACTATAACCTCGAGCAGCTCTGGGGTGGCGAAGCGCCGCGGCGTGCCATCGGGCTGCGGCGCTCGACAGAGCGGCCTGCCGACGCAAGCGCAAACGCGCGAGCCTGAATTCCAAGCTTCTTCCGCTCTTGAGGCTGCTCGTCCTGGCGGTTGGCAACAGAATGCCGGATTGGGTCAGTACAGGCTTCGAAGAGTACGCGCGACGCATGCCGCGCAAGAGCCCTCTCCAGTTGATCGAGATCCGGCCCGAACGTCGGCCTGCCGGGAATCTCAGTCCCGGCCAGATTGACGGTGTGTTGAAATCGGAAGGCGAACGTGTTCGTGCGGCCCTTCCGGCCGGCGCGGTTACGGTCGCTCTGGACGAACGGGGGCAGTCGCATGACACCCAGCGCTTCACTCGTCTGCTCGAGGGATGGCTACACGACGGGCGGGATGTGGCGTTTCTCATCGGCGGGGCCGATGGCCTGGAAGCTGGATTGAAGCGCTCGGCCCATCTTATGCTATCGCTTTCGGCCATGACCCTTCCCCACCAACTCGTGCGCGTCTTATTGGCTGAACAGCTCTACAGGGCAATGTCACTGCTGAGCAATCACCCCTATCACCGCAACTGAACGAAGCCCTGCCGTGTTTTCACTCGACCGCCGCGTCTATCTTGCCTCCCGAAGTGCCAGGCGCCGGGAGTTGCTCAAGCAAATCGGCGTGAGCTTCGAGGTCCTGCTCCTGCGCGAAGGGAGCGGGCGCGCCGCCGATTTCGACGAAACGCCAATACCGGGCGAAACACCAGTCGATTATGTGCAGCGGGTAGCCAAAGCCAAGGCCGAGGTGGGCTGGATGCGCCTGGCTCAGCGGCGGCTGATGCGCTTCCCGGTGCTGTCGGCAGACACAACCGTCGCCCTCGAAGGGGCGATCCTGGGCAAGCCGGTCGATCGTGAACAGGCGGTGAGCTTCCTGAAGGCGCTCTCGGGAAAGACGCATCAAGTACACACCGCCGTAGCGGTGCAGATGGATACACAGCTCGAGGTTGCGCTGTCGACAACCGACGTGCAGTTCCGCGATCTGACAGAGAGCGAGATTCGCCTCTATGTGAGCGGTGCGGAGCCGATGGACAAAGCCGGAGCATATGGCATTCAAGGGCGGGCGGCCGTGTTTATCCGCTCGCTGTCCGGAAGCTATTCCGGTGTGGTTGGCCTGCCTCTGTTCGAGACCAGTCAGCTGCTCTCGAAGTTCGGACATCCTGCCATCTGATGAATCACCGCGGGCCAGTCCATGAACGAAGAAATCCTGATCAACGTTACCCCGCAGGAAACCCGGGTTGCGATCATCCAGCAAGGCATCGTGCAGGAGTTGCACGTTGAACGCACCACGGGGCGCGGCCTCGTAGGCAACATCTGTCTGGGGGTGGTAAGCCGCGTTCTGCCGGGTATGCAGTCAGCCTTCATTCATATCGGACTGGATCGCGCAGCGTTCCTGCACGTAGCCGATATTTGGGAGCATCGCCAGAACGCACAGGACCCCAAGCCAATTGAGCGACTGCTCCACGATGGCCAGAAAGTGTTGGTGCAGGTCATCAAAGACCCCATCGGTACCAAGGGCGCGCGCTTGTCGACGCAGGTCAGCGTGGCGGGACGGCTGCTGGTTTACCTGCCGCAGGACTGCCACATCGGCATCTCTCAGCGCATCGAGGACGAGGCGGAACGCGCCCAATTGCGCGAACGCCTGCAGCATTTGCTGCCGGAAGGCGAAACCGGTGGTTTCATCATTCGCACAATGGCGGAGACCGCGACCGATAAGGAACTGCTGTCCGACATCGAGTATGTGCGACGCATCTGGGCCAGCATTCAGGAGAAGGCCAGCACGGTTAGCGCGCCTGCCCTGTTGTACCAGGACCTGAATTTGAGCCACCGCGTGCTGCGCGACATGGCAAACGACGAGACCGACCGCATCCTGGTGGACTCGCGCGAAAACTATCAGAAGCTACATTCCTTCGCTCAGGAATACACGCTCGACTTCGCCGATCACATCCAGCACTACAACGGTGATCGGCCTCTGTTCGACCTCTACGGCATCGAGGACGAGATCGAGCGGGCGCTCGCCCGTCGGGTACCGCTGAAGTCCGGCGGCTATTTGATCATCGACCAGACCGAGGCGCTCACCACGGTGGACGTGAACACCGGCGGGTTCGTCGGTGGACGCAACTTCGACGACACGATCTTCAAGACCAACCTCGAGGCGGCTCACGTCATCGCGCGTCAGCTGCGCCTGCGCAACCTGGGTGGAATCATCATCGTCGACTTCATCGACATGGAGAACGACTTGCACCGCGACTCGGTACTGGCCGAGTTCAAGAAGGCACTGTCGGGGGATCGCACTCGGATCACGGTCAACGGGTTCACAACGCTGGGTCTGGTGGAAATGACGCGCAAGCGCACGCGCGAAAGCCTCGCGCATACGTTATGCGAGCCCTGCCCGATGTGCCAGGCGCGCGGAGAAGTGAAGACCGCCCAGACCATCTGTTACGAGATCCTGCGCGAGATCTTGCGCGAAGCGCGCCAGTTCGACGCCAAGGAATTTCGCATCCTCGCCGATCAGAAAGTAATCGACATGTTTCTGGACGAGGAGTCTCAGTCTCTTGCGATGCTCGGTGATTTCATCGGCAAGCCCATTTCGCTGCAGGTCGAAAGCGTGTACACGCAGGAGCAATACGACATAGTCTTGATGTAACGTCTCAATGTAACAGCGTTGATGTAACGCACGCATGAACGTAGCCAATCTGCTACAAAGGGCAGGCCGCGCTTTTCCGGATCAGACTGCGGTCGCAGTGGGCCACCGTCCCGCGTACTGCTACCGCGAGCTGGCGCAGCGCGTGGCGAGCATCGCGCACACTTTTAGGGAGACCCTAGGTCTGGAGCGGGGTGAGCGCGTCGCGCTCGCAATGCGCAACTGTCCGCAGTATGTGGAACTGATGTTTGCAGGCTGGCATGCTGGCCTTACGGTCGTGCCCATCAATGCCAAGCTGCACCAACGTGAATTCGCGTACATCCTGGATCATGCGGGAGCTAAGGTTTGCTTCGTGACCAGCGATCTAGTGAAAGTTATCGGGTCACTCCAGTCAACGCTGACCCAGCCGATGCTGGTCATCTGCGTCGATGACGTCGAATACAACGCAATGGCGGCCGGTCCCGTTGATCCCATCGCGGAACAAGCCGCCGATGACGTCGCATGGCTGTTCTATACCAGCGGAACGACAGGCCGCCCCAAAGGAGCCATGCTGACGCATCGCAACCTGCTCGCGATGACCACGAGCTATTTCGCTGACGTGGACCAGATCGCAGCCGGTGATTGCATTGTGCACGCCGCACCTATGTCGCACGGCTCCGGCGCTTATATCCTGCCGCACGTCGCAGCGGCGGCGGCCCAGGTGATTCCGGAAAGCGGGGGGTTCGATGTGCAAGAGTTGTTCGACTTAATGCGGACCAACCCCGGAATGAGCATGTTTGCCGCACCTACGATGGTGAGACGATTGGTAGATGGTCCGGCCGCGGCGGCTGCCGATACACGTAACCTCAAGACGATCGTCTACGGCGGCGGCCCCATGTATCTGGAGGACTGCAAGCGTGCCATGCAGGTGCTGGGAAACAAGCTGGTACAGATCTATGGACAGGGTGAGAGTCCGATGACCATCACTGCACTGTCCAAAGCCAGGCACGCCGATGTCGGTCACCCTCGCTATGAGCAGCGGCTGGCTTCCGTGGGAATCGCCCACACCGTGGTCGAGGTAAAGGTTGCGGATGAGATGGATCGCACGCTCGCGCCTGGAACACTGGGTGAAGTCCTGGTACGGGGAGATGCCGTGATGAAGGGCTACTGGCGCGACGAGCAGGCCACGGCCGTCACGCTACGCGGCGGGTGGTTGCATACGGGCGATGTCGGATCGATGGACGAAGATGGATTCCTTACGCTCAAAGACCGCAGTAAGGATCTCATCATCAGCGGCGGCAGCAATATCTATCCACGCGAAGTCGAAGAAGTGCTTCTGCGCCATCCGGCGGTCGCGGAGGTTGCGGTAGTAGGCAAATCACACCCCGACTGGGGCGAGGAAGCAATTGCCTTCGTGGTGCTGCGCTCTGGGCTGGTAGCTACTGTTGAGGATCTCGATGCGTTGTGCCTCGACCACATCGCTCGCTTCAAGCGGCCAAAGGCCTACCGATTCGTGGACTCGCTGCCGAAAAACAATTACGGCAAAGTCTTGAAGACGGCGTTGCGCGAGCAACTGTCAGCACAGGAATAGTAACGCGCAGGTGCGGATGCACGCAGCTGGCGCTCACATCCGTCCAGGCAGCTGAGTCAAGCGCGAGCTCTTAGCCGCGCTAAATTGCGAAGGGTCTATTCATTACGCCGCTTTGGCGCGTGCACGCTGACGTTCGGCCGTGCCTAGCACCTTGTATTTGATGCGCAACAACTCCTCCACTTGCTTGCCCAACGCCATCTTCTGGGCTTCGAGTTGATGCAGGCGCTCCTGTAGACTGGACAGATCGCCTGAGAGCTTCTTGAGATTCTCCACGCGCCGCTCAAGCAGGGTTTGATGCTCCTTGAGCTGAGTCGAGATGGGGGTGAGCGCGCTCTTGAGCCAGATATCCAGGTCCTTCCGAGTGGACTGGAAAGCGGATCGCGCTTCCGTCACCAGCCCGTTGTAGAAGCGCTTCACAAGAAAGTGTTTCTCGGTCATCACATTTACCGGATCGCGGCAGAACCGCTCGGTGGATGCCTTGAGCCCCTTCATGGCCAGGATGTGCTTTTCCAGGTTAAGCGGAGGTGGTGTCAGATTGGCGAAACCATAGCGCTCCTGGAATTCCTTGTAGACCTTATCGACGAAGTTGCGCGTTTCGCTGCCGAACTCCATGATCCTCTCAGCTTGGCGCGAGAAGGATTCGAACAGAGAGTTCATGCTGCGTATCAGTCCGTGGGTGGTCCAGCTTCCTTCGATATCCTTGGCGCTTCGGGCAAAGATCTCGTCGATATGCTCTTCGTCCAGATTTGCCATGAGCGCGTGGCCCTGTTTGAGCACGACGCCGTAGGAATTCTTGAAACTCTCCATATGCTGAAGATAGACCATGCGGTCTTTTTCGAGACGAGCCAGCATGGTCTTGGCGAGCTCCCGATTCTTGCCGGATAGCTTCGCCAGTTCCTGCAATTCGGCCTGATTGGCGGTCAGCTGGGCCATGACGCTTTGCAGGCTGCCCTCGACCATCGTGCCCATTTCCTTCACGACCGCGGCGCGCAAGATTTCCTGTTTCGCAGGAACGATATCCGTGGCGATCAGCCTTTCCAGCTCACGAATGCCGCTGCGCTCCAGCAACTTGTCGTCACCGCGGATGCGAGCGAGCAGCGCCTTCTGCGCCGACAGTGCGATCACGTGATCGCGCGGTAATTCCAACAGCGCGCAGGTATTGTCGACCTGCCGCATCATCGACTCTTCGATCTGATCGTCGCTCTTGAGGTCGTCCCACAGCAGATCGACTTTGTTCAGCACCGCGATGCGGCGCGTCTGGTAGTTCTGGACGTAGCGTTGCCAGATCTCCATATCCGATTTGGTCACACCGGTGTCGGTGGCGAGCAGGAACAGGATTGCGTGCGCACTGGGAATCATCTTGAGCGTGAGCTCGGGCTCGGTGCCCAGCGCATTCAAACCGGGTGTATCGAGAATCACCAGCCCGCTCTTGAGCAAGGGGTGCGGGTAATTGATCATGGCGTGGCGCCACGCGGGGATCTCCACCTTGCTGCCACGCGTGACTACTGTCGTCGTCACGAAATCCTTTTGATCCAGTAGTCCAAGCGACGAGGCTTCTTCCACCCGCACCTGCTTGGTCTCTGCGAGGCTCGCCATGGACTTTGCCATCTCGTCCTGAGACTGCAGATTGAGTTTGATCTTTACCCACTCGATCGGGTGCTGCTTGAGCGACGCAATGCTGTCTTCGCGTTTGCGCGTCTCGATCGGAAGCAGGCGGATATAGGGTTCTTCGGCGGAGTCGTGGAAAATCTCAGTCGGACACATGGTGGTACGGCCTACATCGGATGGCAGCAGACGTTGCTTGAAATCCGAGAAAAACATTGCGTTGATCAACTCGGTTTTTCCGCGCGAGTATTCGGCGAGAAAGGCCAGCACCATGCGATCGTTGCGCATGCTCTCCAGCAGGTCGTAGATACGAAGCGAGCGCTGTATATCGACGTGGCCATGCTGATCGAGCCAGACTTGGTAGGCTTCTATGCCGCTACGAATCTCGTCGCGCCAGCGCTGGTAGCTGGCGACCTGTGTCTCGAGTTGATTGGTCATCAATGTTCCCACTCGCGGATGATCCGCAGAGCTTCCTCCCCCGGCGCAAGGATTTCGACGACCTTGTTCCGGCCTTTCTGCCCTCGGCGAATGCTGATGCGGTTCGCGGACACGCGCAGCATTTTCCCCAAGAAATCAATGAGAAGCAGGTTCGCCCGGTCATCCAGCGGCGGCGCCGCGACGCGCACTTTGAGCGCATCGGCATGCAATCCGGCCACTTCCGTCGTTCGGGCGTTCGGTTGAACGTAAAACTTTATGCAAAGAACGTTCCTAACCGTGTCCAGGCGGTACCAGTCGGCCATTGCGACCCGACTGGATTATCCTACGCCGCGTATCAGCGCCCCCTCCGCCCAAGCCACCGCGTATAGCAACAGCTGGCAGCTCACAATCACGAAGATAGGGGACAGATCCACATTACCCACAGGCGGGATACGCTTCTGAAAGACGCCCAGGAAGGGACGGCTGAAGCTGTTGAGCAGTGGCATGGCAGGGCTGTACGGTGCGACCCAGGACAGGACCGCTTGAACAATGACGGCGGCCATGAGGATGTAGAGCGTGAGCTTGATGATCGCAACCGCGCCGAGCAATCCCAGGAGCACCAGGCTCATCCCCAACGCGGGCCCAAAATCAAAACCACGCAGCCAGAAGGTTATGCTGAGCAGCAACACCTCGGTGACCCAGGCCAGCACCAGGGTCGAAAGATCCAGACGCCACATTCCGGGGATGACGCGACGCGCGGGAACTACAAGCCAGTTAGTGAGTGCGACAAGGAAGGCCGTGAGTGGGTTGCGCGCCGGCGCCCGCAACAACTGCATATAGAAGCGGACCAACAGGGCTAGCGCGAAAAGCCCCATGAAGGTCTCGAGCAGAAAGATCAGCGCCTGTGTGAGCATGAGGAATCTCTCGTGGTGAGAAGTGCAGGCTAGTCGGCTTTGCCCAGCTCATCACCCAATTGGCGCGAGCGCAGCGCCGCCTGCCGTACGGCCTCCACGAAGTGTGCCTTGATTTGCCGCATATCGAGACTCTGTATTGCACGCTCCGTGGTGCCGCCCTTGGACGTTACGCGCTTGCGCAGCATCGACACGGACTCGTCACTTTGACGTGCCAGCGTGGCCGCCCCGGCGAACGTCTCGAGTGTGAGCTGACGTGCCGCGGCGGCAGATAGACCTAACTCCTCCCCCGCCTGCATCATCGCCTCCATGACATAGAACACGTAGGCCGGGCCGCTACCGGATAGCGCTGTCACCGCATCCATCAGTTCCTCGCGGTCAACCCAAAGAGTGGTGCCTACGCTGTGCAAAATCGAAGCCGCAGTTTGTCGGTCTTGCTCGTCCACACCTGGCATTGCATATAGCGCGGACACTCCGGCCAACACCAACGCAGGGGTATTAGGCATCGCGCGGACGATGCGCGCATAACCGCCCAGCCAGCGCGCCAGATCTGCGGAGCGGATTCCAGCCGCAATACTGACGACCAGTTGTCTGACGAGTTGTGGTCGAAGCTGGCTGGAAACTTCCCGCAGTTGCTGCGGTTTGACGGCCAGCACAACGACGGCAACGTCTTGAACGGCCTCGGCAACAGCCGAGGTCGCGACTACTTGAAGCCTCTCGCTCAACCGAGCGCGTGCGGCTGCGTCGATTTCTACGACCGAGATCTGGCCTGCAGCTACGCCCTTCTGCAGTAGCCCGCTGATGATGGCGTTAGCCATATTGCCGCCGCCGACAAATGCGATTTTCATCTTGGCAATGGCCAACTCACCAATTTCGCTGTATGCATCTCGTTCGGTTCGTATCCACCCCGGCGCAGTGGCCGGGGGGATACAGCACCAGAGACTTACTCGTTGGTCTTCTTGACGTTATCCAGTCCGGCTCGATAGGCGCCGGTGATGCCCTTGTGCGCATCTTCGTCCGAAGCACCTTTCGCCAGGAAGCTGCCACGCCAGATCACAATACTCATCTTGGGACCCAGCGGCAGTACAGTCAGAGTCGAATCGTATTCGGCGACCGGCAACGGCGCGTCACCTAATATGACGTAGCGCAAGCTCATGCCTTTATCGTCGAATTCAAGTAACTGCTCGTCGAACGAAGGACCATCTTTCAGTGTCAACTTGCGCTTGGCGCCTGGCATGTTGTTCTGACCTTCGATGATGACCGCAGACGCAAACGCTGGATGCCACTTGTTGAGGCCATCGAAATCCTTGATGGCGTCCCACACTTTTCGGGCAGGCGCGTTGACTTGCACGGCCTCGGTGACAACTACCCGGGATTGGGCGCCAGCGACTAGGGGCGCGAGAAGTGCTGCGCCGAAAAACAACATGATCCATCGCTTCATTATTTTTTCTCCTCTCTTTTGGGGTAAACGCCTAGGCCCTCCAGGGAACCACTTGGCGGGAAGCGGGAGTATAAACAGGCTGGACACTGCAAGCGAGAAGCTTCGCTATGCCCGCCGCGGATCAAGCAGCGCGCTCGCCAAAGATGGCGCGGCCGACGCGGATGATCGTCGCACCTTCCTGGATGGCAGCTTCCAGGTCGTCGGACATGCCCATAGACAGCGTGTCCAGGGCAATACCGCGAGCTCGCAGGCTATCGAGCAATTCCCGCATCGAACGGAACGCGGCCCTCTGCGCTTCCTGATCATCAGTAGGCCTGGGAACGGTCATAAGCCCGCGCAGTCTCACGTTGGACAGATGAGAGACCTGCTCCGCCAAGAGGGCGACCTCGGCAGCCGCAACTCCGCTCTTGCTCGCCTCGCCGCTGATGTTCACCTGTAGGCAGACCTGCAGCGGCGGGAGCAAGGCGGGACGGGCATCGCTGAGTCTTTGCGCAACTCTCAACCGATCTACGCTATGTACCCATTGGAAAGTCTCGGCGATTGCGCGAGTCTTGTTGCTCTGAATCGGGCCGATGAAATGCCACTCAAGTGGAAGGTCATTCAGGTCGTTGATCTTCTCGAGGGCTTCCTGGACGTAACTCTCTCCGAAGGCTCGCTGGCCACAAGCGAACGCAGCTCGAATATCTTCGGGCGGAAAAGTCTTGCTCACCGCCACGAGTTGGATATCTTCGAGAGCGCGACCAGCCGCGGTGGCAGCAGCGCTGATGCGAGTGGTGATCGCTTGCAACCCCTCTGATATTGTGGACATAATTTCCCGGCATCGGATTTCCAAGCCGCCGGGCACAGGATTTGCCTGCTACGTTGCCCGCCGATCCTGCAAAGTACGCAACCGTCGTTGCCATATCCGGCGTCCCACTCGGCGCCGCGCACACGCCGCACGACAACCTCGGGAATTATATATGGACATATCCGAACTCCTCGCCTTCGTCGTCAAGAACAAAGCCTCGGACCTCCACCTTTCCTCGGGGCTACCCCCGATGATCCGGGTCAATGGCGACATCAGGCGCATCAATCTGCCACCCATGGAGCACAAGGACGTGCACGCCATGGTCTACGACATCATGAACGACGGGCAGCGCAAACACTACGAAGAGAACCTCGAGTGCGATTTCTCCTTTGCCATCCCCAATCTCGCACGCTTCCGGGTCAACGCGTTCGTTCAGAACCGTGGCGCCGGAGCGGTGATGCGGACGATTCCATCCAAAGTGCTGAGCCTCGACGAGCTGAAGTGCCCGTCCATCTTCAAGGAAATCTCCGAGACTCCCCGCGGCATCGTGCTGGTGACCGGTCCGACGGGTTCCGGCAAGTCCACCACGCTTGCGGCCATGGTCAATTACATCAACGAGAACGACTACGGCCACATCCTTACCGTCGAGGACCCGATCGAGTTCGTACACGAGAGCAAGAAGTGCCTGATCAACCAACGTGAGGTCGGCCCGCACACGTTGAGCTTCGCCAATGCTCTGCGCTCGGCCCTGCGGGAAGATCCGGATGTGATTTTGGTCGGCGAAATGCGCGACCTGGAAACCATCCGACTGGCAATGACTGCCGCGGAAACCGGACACTTGGTATTCGGAACGTTGCACACCAGCTCCGCCGCTAAGACCGTAGATCGGATCATCGACGTGTTCCCCGCGGCGGAAAAAGAAATGGTGCGCGCGATGCTGTCGGAATCGATGCGCGCGGTGATTTCCCAAACCCTGCTCAAGACCAAGGATGGTGGCGGTCGGGTGGCCGCGCACGAAATCATGATCGGCACGCCAGCCATCCGCAACCTGATTCGCGAGAACAAAGTCGCACAGATGTATTCAGCCATCCAGACTGGACAGCAGTTCGGCATGCAGACGTTGGATCAGAACCTCACGGACTTGGTCAAGCGCAATGCCGTTGGCCCTGCTGAGGCACGTACAAAAGCCTCCAACAAGGATCTGTTCCCGGGCTGAGTCATAACGCAACGCAGCCTAGATACCGACCGCATCAGGAGAACTCGTAGATGGAAAGAGATCAGGCAATCAAATTCGTGCACGAACTGCTGCGAGTAATGATCAGCAGGAAGGCATCGGATTTGTTCATCACCGCCGGTTTTCCGCCTGCCTTCAAGGTCGACGGAAAAATGACGCCGGTGTCCAACCAGAGCCTCACGCCGACTCACACCACCGAACTCGCCCGCGCCATCATGAACGACAAGCAGGCGCAGGAGTTCGAAGGCTCGAAGGAGTGCAATTTCGCCATCAGCCCGTCAGGCATCGGACGCTTTCGCGTGAATGCCTTCATTCAGCAGGGGCGCGTCGGTTTGGTCCTGCGGACGATCACCACGACTATCCCCCGCATCGAGGATCTGGGGGTGCCAGAAATTCTCAAAGACGTCGTGATGACCAAGCGTGGGCTGATCATCGTGGTAGGTGCCACCGGCTCCGGCAAGTCGACCACGTTGGCGGCCATGATCGGCTATCGTAACGAGAACAGCTACGGCCACATTATTACCATCGAAGATCCGATCGAATACGTGCACGATCACAAGAACTGCCTGGTCACGCAACGCGAGGTTGGAGTAGATACGGAGACTTGGCACACTGCACTGAAGAACACCCTGCGGCAGGCGCCGGACGTGATTCTGATCGGCGAGATTCGGGATCGCGAGACCATGGACCACGCCATCGCCTTCGCCGAAACCGGCCACCTGTGCCTTGGCACACTGCACGCCAACAGCTCCAATCAGGCACTGGATCGGATCATCAACTTCTTCCCGGAAGAGCGGCGCATGCAGCTCCTCATGGATCTGTCGCTCAATCTCAAAGGTATGATTTCCCAGCGTCTGATCCCCAAACGGGATGGCCCTGGTCGCGTCGCCGCCATCGAGATCATGCTCAATTCGCCGCTGATCTCCGATCTGATCTTCAAAGGCGAGGTGCACGAACTCAAAGAGATCATGCGCAAGTCTCGAGAGTTGGGGATGCAGACTTTCGACCAGGCGCTGTTCGATCTCTACGAGGCTGGATTGATCAGCTACGAGGACGCAATGCGAAACGCCGACTCCATGAACGAGTTGCGCCTGGCGATCAAACTGCATGGCCACGAAGCGAAGGACAAAGACATGCTGACGGGACTCGATCATCTGAACATCGTCTGATGATCGGAGAGAAGGGCGAGAGGATATAGCGCAAGAGCCTAACGCCACTACACCGACCGAAACAACAGGCGGTCCCAAAACCGGGCCGCCCGTTCTTTTTTCACCGTCAGCAGTTTGTCCCTAGTCTTTTACCTCCCGCCTCTCGCCTGCTTTTTCCCTGCGCATCGCGCCGGCCACGATATCGAAGATGTATAGCCGGCACTCCAGCGCACCATTGAATAGTGGGATGCGCCGTGAAGGCTTCAGGCCGATGAGCTTCGGCAAGCGCATGTCCGCGGTGAAGATGCATGCCCTCCAGCCCGTGAAACGCTGTTTCAGAGTGTCGCCGAGCTTTGGATAGAGACTGACCAGATCCTGCTGTTCACCCAGTCTTACCCCATAGGGAGGGTTGACAATCAGCATCCCGTGGGCAGTTGGGGGAGAGACCTCCAGTACATTGGCCTGCTTCAACTGGATCGCCCCTTCCAGACCAGCGGCCAAGAGGTTTGCACGCGCGGGCTTGAGCGCGTCGCCGTATAGGTCGCTACCCCAGATCGCCAACGACTCCGGGCTTCGCTCCGCCTGCCGAGCATCGGCATGGATGCGCTGCCAAAGCGCGCCGTCGAAGTTGTTCAGTTTCTCAAATCCAAACGTGCGGCGCGCTCCTGGCGCCCGCCGAAGCGTCATCTCTGCTGCTTCCAGCAGAAAAGTCCCACCACCGCACATAGGATCCAGCAGCGGCATCTCTGGCGTCCATCCGGCGAGCATGAGGATACCGGCTGCGAGGTTCTCGCGCAGGGGTGCTTCACCGGCTTCTCGACGGAGGCCGCGCTTGAACAACGGCTCACCGGAAGTGTCCAGGTACACCGATACGTGCGTCGCGTCGAAGAAAGCGTGGATACGCACATCGGGCTTGGCGGTATCCACGCTGGGCCGCGATCCGGTCTGCGCACGGAATTTGTCGCACACCGCATCCTTGATACGCAGTGTGATGAAATCCAAGCTTTTGAGCGGGCTCGCCGTCGCCGAGACGTTGACACGGATGGTCTGACTCGCGCCGAAGTAGCGCTGCCACGGCAGGGCCGATACGCAATTGTAGATGTCCTGATCGGTACGGTAGGGTGCATGATCGAGTCGCCATAGCACACGGCTGGCAATTCGACTGTGCAGGTTTACGCGATAGCACAACGCAAAATCGCCACGAAATGCCGCACCGCCATCGAACCGGCGAATGTCCGTCGCGCCGAGCGCGGTTAGCTCGACGTCGAGAACTCCTTCGAGGCCGCGCGGACAAGGAGAGAAGAACTGTTGCCGCTTATCAGCCGCGCCTGCCTGCGCGCGGGTTCGGTCTGGAATGTCTGCCATGCGCGATTATCGCGTATTCGCTTGACGAATATCCCGCGTCACATCCGCAAATATACTTCGACCTCCAGCTTGCGGCGGTGATTGCGGTACTGCCCGAGACGGCTGATGCGCGCTTCGAGTTTGTTGCCACGATCGAGCTGGCGCGCTATAGCTTCATTGTCCGTACGTGGGATATAGCCTAGTTTGTGGCCACTCCAGTCCAACCGCACCGCATTCGCGTCGCTCGGATTGTCGGACTCACGTACCAAGGTCAGCGGATCGCCGACCTTCAGTTGGTCCCAGACTGCCTTAGCCTCATAGTGACTCAATCCGGCGGTGAGCGAACTCTGGACGAGAATTTCGACCACGGCTTCGGCACCCATGGCCGGCACCGAATCCAAGAGCCAAAGCACGACAGCGGTAAGCACGACCCAGCGCAAGCTGCCGCCTCCGATCAGAAGGGCTTGACCACCACCAGTATCACGACCGCGATGAGAATCAGCACCGGGAACTCGTTGAACCATCGGTACCAGACATGACTATGCCGATTGCGATCGAATTTGAAATCGGCCACCAATTTCCCGCACCAAAGGTGATAACCGATCAAAACGGCAACCAAAAACAGTTTCGCATACAGCCACGCACCGGAGATGCCGTAGCCAAGCCACAGCCATATGCCGAACGCGATCGTAAGTAGCGCCCCGGGCGTCATGATGCCGAAGTAGAGTTTGCGCTCCATGATCTTGAAGCGCGTCCGGCCTGCTTCGTCTTGCGTGTCTGCATGGTAGACGAACAGCCGCGGCAAATAGAACAGCCCGGCGAACCAAGTCACCATGAAAACGATGTGGAGCGCCTTGACCCAGAGCATCTCGTGTACAGGCTAGGTCAACAGGCGCCGCCGCACAAGCACGAGGGCAGCATAAAAACCGGCTATGGCGTAAGCGATGAGTACACCGACGTGAAGGAATGCATGCGCGGGAATCCGATTGTTGACCAGCGAGCGTGCGAGTTCGATTGCGTGGGTGAGAGGCAGGGCCATCGAGACATTCTGCAGGAACGGCGGCAACTGCGTAACGGGAAAAAATACTCCGCATAGCAGGACCATTGGCGTTATCACCAATGTGAAGTAGTACAGAAAGAAGTCGTAGTTCGGCGCCAACGCGGTCATCACCAAGCCCAGCGATCCGAACGTCAATCCGATGAGGATGGTCAGCGGGATGATCCAGAGTGTCAGCGGAGAGTGCGACAGGCCTAGTACCCAGATGATGACAAGAATCGCCACGCCAGAAAGGAAGCTCTTGCTCGCAGCCCAAAGCGTCTCCGCCAACATGATGTCGTCCAGATTGATCGGGGCATTCAAGATTGCGTCCCACGTACGTTGCACCTGCATGCGCGAGAAACCCGAGTACAACGCCTCGAAGGTCGCACTGTTCATCGTGTTGTAGCACACTGTGCCCGCCGCGAGGAACGTGATGTAAGGCGTTCCGTCGACCTGGGGAAGCAGGCTGCCAAGACCATATCCCAGTCCCAGCATATAGAGCATCGGATCCGCCAGATTGCCGAGCATGGAAGTGATCGCAAGCTTGCGCCACACGAGCAGATTGCGGCGCCAGACGTGTATGAAACGCCGACTAATCCGAGGCAGCAGAAAGTCTTTGCTTCGCATCAGTCGCGCAGATCCCGGCCTGTCAGCTTGAGGAAGACATCTTCCAGATTTGCCCGGCGATGCAAGTAGCGAAGGTCCTCCCGGCCTTCGAGTGTCCGAAGTATCGGCTCCCCTTCGCGGGTATAACAAAACACGGTCTCACCTGTCTTCTCACAGCGCTGACACAACCGGTCACCATGATCCCGCGCCCAATCTCCAGCACCATCGCCGAACACTTCCACCACTTGTGGTTCGATCTGGCTTGCGACGAGTTCCTGCGGTGAGCCAGTGCAGATGAGGCGCCCCCGATCCATAACGCTTAAGCGATTGCACAAACGCTCAGCCTCGTCCATGAAATGAGTGGTGAGCAGAATGGTCTTGCCTTGCCCCAAGAGCTGCCTCAATCGCTCCCAGATCAAATGACGGGCCTGCGGATCCAGCCCTGTGCTCGGCTCGTCGAGAAAGATCAGATCCGGATCGTTGACCAAGGCTCGGGCCAGCGCCAGGCGGCGTTTCATGCCACCGGAGAGGGCCTGGATCCGCGACTGGGCGCGCAAGGTCAAGCCGGCGAAATCAAGCAACTGAGGTATGCGCGCCCTGATCTGGCCCTCGGAAAGGCCGAAGTAACGCCCATAGACCAGGAGATTTTCGGAGACGGTGAAGTCCGGGTCCAGGTTGTCGGCTTGTGGTACCACGCCCAAGCGCAACCGTGCTTCCCGAGCTCGTTTCGGTACCGGTTCCCCCAGCAGCGTAATCTCACCGCAATCAGGTTCGGTCAACCCGAGTGCCAGGCGCAGGGTGGTGGTTTTGCCAGCCCCATTGGGACCCAGCAGCCCGTAGCACTCTCCGGGCCGCAGCTCCAGATCCATGCCGCGTACAACTTCGTTGGAGCCGTAGCGCTTATAAACGCCTTTCAGGCTCAGCATTGACAGGCGTTGGACAAGGACAGGTGTTGTGGACGATGCGCGCCAACTCGATAAGGTTGCCGTGGAAGAAGTGTCCGGCGCCGGGCAGAACGACCACGGGAAGCGTTTGAGGTCGCGCCCAGTCCAATACCTCTCGCAGCGGCACGACATCGTCTTCCTCGCCGTGGATCACGAGAGTACCGACCGGAACCCGTTCGACCGCAAACCGCCCCACAGCGGGAGCAACAAGCACGAGGCGCTCCGGCTGAAGCTGAGCCGCGACGCGAGACTGCACAAAGGCGCCGAAGGAGAATCCGGCGAGAGTAAGGGGGAGCTGACCGAACATCGTATGCATGGCTTGCACTACCTGGAGCCAATCTTCCGTCTCGCCGCGCCCTTCGTCAAAGACGCCGTCACTTGCGCCCACGCCCCGGAAGTTCATGCGCACGGCAACACAGCCCTGAGCGAAAAAGGTTTTCGCCAAGGTCTGCACTACCTTATTGTCGAGCGTGCCCCCGTAGAGCGGATGCGGATGAGCAATCAGAGCGAGGCCCCGGCGTCCATCGCCAGGATCGTTGACAACGGTCTCGAGGTTGCCAGCCGCTCCAGCCAGCAGCAACCGCTGCTCTCGCGGCAGTTTCAAATACGCAACCGCTCGACAACGCGGCCATGCACGAGATGTTCATCGATGATCTCGTCCACGTCGTGCCGATCGACGTACGTGTACCAGACGGCTTCCGGGTATACGACCAGTACCGGGCCCTCTTCGCAGCGGTCAAGGCAACCCGCCTGGTTTACGCGGACCTTGCCGGGGCCCGCCAGACCTAACTCTTTGACGCGCTTTTTTGCATAGTCGCGGGTTTCCTGAGCCCCGTGGTCGTTGCAGCACGCCTTTCCCGCCTCGCGCTGGTTACAACAGAAGAATACGTGATGCTGGTAATAACTCATGACCAAGGGGTACGGCACTTTACGGGACTAGTTCGAGGAAGCGCAGTGCGCACGTAAGTGCTTGGCTGCGCTCGGACGCGAGGGGATAAGGCTGCCCGTCGGCGCTCGGATTATACCGGGCCGACGCGGGTGCGGTGTGCTGAGGTTGGAAGAAGCCGGAGGGAGCCGCTCAGGCGGCTTTGTGGTCGTCGGTCTGAACCGCGCGCTGAGAGGCAGCAGCGTCGAGCTGTTCCAGACGGTATCCGTAGCGGTATACGGCCGCAAGACGCCAGCCGTTGTCCGGCGTGAGCCCTAGCTTGTTGCGGATGCGGCTGACGTGGGTATCCAATGTACGCGACGTGACTACTGCATTGGGCCCCCAGACGGTTTCCCGGATATGGCCGCGCGACAATAGCCGTCCAACATTTCGCAGGAACAGGACGGACAGGTCGAAATCCTTCGCCGTCAGGTCGACAGGCGCCGTATTGCGCAGCACGGTACGCGTCTGGCAATCGACCCGATAGACATCCAATTCCAGCACTTCGGCCTGTTCTTGGCCATGCTGTCCGCGTCGGGACAATGCCTCCAGCCGCGCCAGGAGCTCCAAGCGGCGGACCGGCTTGACCATATAGTCGTCAGCTCCTTCGCGAAGCGCCGTGACTACATCGTCCTCGCGATTGCGTGCCGTGACGAACAGCACGGGCACGGAAGAGTGCAAGCGCTGGCGTACGCGCTTGAGCACGTCGACCCCGCTCAAGTCGGGCACATTCCAGTCGAGTACTAAAGCATCGAAGCTTTCGCGCTCGAGCGCTCGCAGCAAGTTAGCTCCTTGCTCGAACGCGTGCGGATTGTGCCCGGCCAGCTGCAGCCAATGGCTCAGCAGTTCGGTCTGGGAAACGTCGTCTTCGAGGATAGCAATTCGCATGGTAGTCGAGGCCGGACGCGGGGGTCGGCGCTCCTGAAGAGAAAGCATCTAGGCGTATCGGACCTGCAACCTCGTGAGATAGAGCTCCATCGACGCGATGCACACAGCGATCTGCGTCGTATCGCCAGCAGGAGCTGCCAACTCGAACTTCGCACCGAGGATGGACAGCTCGGGAAATCCGAAGCCCTCCCCTGCGCCCTTGAGATCGTGGCCAAGTCTGCGGATCGTTTCGAAATCACTCACCTCGAGCGCGGCGCGCAGGCGGTCGAGCTCGGCGTGCTTGCGAACGAGAAATCGCGTCACAAGCTGCTCGACTTCTTTGTCGAGCATGACCACGCGCGGTTGCAGACTGTCGCGGGAGGAATCGCCTCCAAAACGTCCGCTCATCGGAGTCATGCGTGCTCTCCCGCTGCGGTTTCGGCCAGCACTTTCTGAACCTGGGCGCGCAGGACATCGCTGCAGATAGGCTTGCCCAACAGTCCGTCGCAGCCACTGGCCAGTGCGCGCTCTGCTTCCGGGCCATCGCTGTGCCCAGTCAATGCATAAATACGTTTGGTATAGCCACGCTTGCGCAACTGCGCCACCGCATCGAAACCACTCATCACGGGCATGTCCATGTCCATCAGGACGAGCGTAGGTTGCTCGGCGAGCGCGAGTTCCATTGCCTTGCGGCCGTTGTCAGCCTGCAGCACGTGGATGCCCATGCGCCGCAGCTGGTGCGCCACCAGCTCTCGGATGTCCTCGTTGTCTTCGGCCACCAGAATGGCCGATTCTGCCTGCGTCATGTGCATGTATCGATATGAAATAAGGCCAATTGACACAGTAGCGCGTGCTGGCGTGTACCGCTCAATTCCATTTGCGATTGGACTTTTGCAAGACGCGTGCCACGGCCAGCGAGAACCTTGGCGCCTGCGCTCACAAGGCCCCGGTCGACCCGAGAGGGCCGTTTAGACGCCGAAAAAAGCAGGCTGGAGGCCAGTGCGAGGTAGTGCAACCCCGTTCGACAGCGTCACAATCCGTTGACCTTCCCGGTCATCGCTGTCGCGCAGCGGCCAAACGGGCACGCCTGCGGCAGGACCTTGGCCGTCATCAAAGTGGTGTGCCGGCCTTGCACATCAGTAGCGTCTTGCGCAGGTCTTTCTCGTCGCCAGTTTCATCGGACAGACGCAACAGTTGCCGCAAATAGCCGTTGACGGTCTGCCGAGAAGCCAAATCGGGAAAGGAACTCGCTACCGCGTCGATGGGAGCGTTGAACACCAGGCCATACTGCTCAGCCCCTCCCGCTCGTCCCGGAGAGAAGTAGAACGCAGTAATCACTACACCTCGCACCGCCCCACCGGCGGGGAGCCCAATTACCACGCCTTCGCTAAAGGGTTCGACCAGCGTCTCGGCATTGTAGCGGGCCATGTCCAGACGGCACTCGCTGACACCTTGGTAGAACTCCTCGAACGAAGGCAGCTCGGCCTGTGCAGGCTCGCCAACAGCCAACAAAGCGGCGGTCACCCCTGCGATAGAAGCTAAATTCATTTCCGATCAGGTCCGCCAATACGTGGTTGCTTGACTGCCGAGCATAATGCACCGCAAACAGGCAAATTGCCCGGGCAGAAGGCTCATCTTCGATCGACCCTCATTTTCGGTCGACGCTCATTTCGGTCGACCCTGGGCCGGGTTGAACAGCAACCAGATCACATAGCCGACGGCAACCAACGGCCACGCCGTAGATACGAGCCGGGTCACGCCATTGAAGCTAAGAAAGTGCCCATAGCGCCAAGTCTGAACAGATGCCTGGAGATAAGGATTGGTCGGGGCCACATTGAGCACCAGCATCCCGGCAAGCAGCAACACTGCAACGGTCAATGCCAGTAGCGTTGCGGGGAAGCGCGCGAGCAACAGATACAGCAGCAAGCCTAGGGGGAGCCCCAGCATCGAGCCCGGTGTCAGCCAGAACGCCGCATCGCCGAGCCTGAAAAGCGTAAGTGCCGCGACGCTTTTGAGTAGCAGGGCGACACTTACAAACGCCAATAACGGCCCTGCGATGCTTTGGCCGCTACGCGCCAGCGCGGCGGTAAATAGACAAATTGCGGCAAGGTTCAGCGCGGTGACGCCGGTCTCGATCCAACGATAAGACTCGGGGCTGTATTCGAGATTGCGAGGCTCGTCGAACACCCAGCGCAGATCGCCATTGCCGAATAGCCAAAGCTCCGCATTGAGTTGAGTAAACAACCATAGCAGCAACACAACGAATCCAAAGTCGACCACTGCCCCGGGCAGAAATACGCGCTCTCGAAGGCGATAGAGGTGTCCACTGAGAAACCAGCGCCCACCCGCGGTGACAGCCACCAGTGCGCCGGCCAGTGCTCCCAGCCCGTTGCTTAGCAGATCGAGGTTGGAGGAAACGCGTGCCGGCAGAAACGCCTGCAATGATTCCATCACCAGGCTCAACGCCACTCCAGACAGGGTGGCCGCAACAGCAGCGGTGCGAGAAGAAGAAGAGCCCAACGCCATGAGTGCCACGAGAAATCCCAGAGGCACGTAGCCGATCACGTTGAGAGCCAGATCGATGATCGTGTAGTAGCGAGGCCAGGGTGCGAGGATGAAACTGAACGCGCCCTCGGATGGGTCGCTCCAGCCGTGGAAGGGATACAAGCTGGAATAGACGATTAGGAGCGTGTACCCTACGGCGAGGTAGGTAACCAGCTGCGAGCGGCGCGCCGAACCCGGTAGAGAGGACGGAGGCAGCAGACCGGTCACTGGAGAGCGGCTAACCGGTTCGACCAGACCGTCGGCACTGTCTTGATCCGAACGCGGCCCTTGATTTTCCCTGCGACCTCGATCACACGTACCTTGACCTGTTACGACATCTTCAATGGCGACGCTGATGGGTTGTGCGCCTTGCGTCAGTTGCGTCTAGAGGACCCGCGCGAGTCGCAACTTGTCACTGGCACCAAACGCGAGATCGCTCTCGTCGCCCGCATCGTGCCCCGCGCTGGTGACAAGCTCACCGTCCTGGATGTATCGATGGACCGCAACCGCGATGCGCTGTTGCATGCGCTCGAAACGGGAGCCAGCTGTCTGTACTTCGACCATCATTACCCGGGAGCGATTCCGGATCATCCCCGGCTCGAATCGCACATCCGTTATGTGGCAAATGTGTGCACAAGCCTCATTGTGGATGAGTTCCTGGGCGGACGCTACCGGGCCTGGGCGGTTGCTGCCGCTTTCGGCGACAACTTGCCCGAGCAGGCAGAGGCAGCCGCACGATCGATGCACTTGGACAAAGAGCACCTTGCGACCTTGCGCACTCTTGGGGAATGCCTCAACTACAACGCGTATGGCGAAACGGAGAGCGACCTCCACTTTCCACCTGCCGAACTGTATCGGCGACTTGCCAGGTTCACCGATCCGATCGAGTTCGTCTCACACGATCCGGCATTCGAAGCGCTCAGACTAGGCTATGAGCAAGACATGACTCTGGCAGCTACGGTAGAACCTCTGGTCGACGCAGCCGGGGGCCGGGTAACGGTACTTCCGGACGAGCCCTGGTCACGGCGGGTAAGCGGTGCCTGGGCCAATCACATGGCTACGTCGGATCCATGGCGCGCCCACGCCGTCCTGGTACGCCAGACTCAAGGCTATACAGTCAGCGTACGTGCGCCTTTCGCGCGGCCGGCAGGTGCGGACCTGCTGTGCCGTCAATTCGCGCTGGGCGGCGGCCGCCCAGCAGCCGCCGGCATCAATGGCCTACCGGAGAGCGAATTGCAGCGATTTGTGACGGAGTTCGGGAGGGCCTTTCCGGATCGCGTTACTTCGCTTTGATCTCGGTCCAGATCCGGTTCATCTGGCGCCGCTGCTGCGGAGTCATGTCCTTCAGCATCTCCAACTTTTTAGCCGTCTGCTCATCCGGGAAAATCGCTGAGATCTGTTTGATCTCCGGTTTGATGAATTTCATGGCCTCGGCATTGGGGTTGCCCGAACCAATCATATTCGTGAGGTCCGCAGAGTTTTGACCCACGAGCATGAAATCGATGAACTTGTGGGCGAGGTCGGGGCGCGATGCGCTCTTGGCTATGACCATTGCATCCAACGCCAGCACTGCTCCTTCCTTCGGCAGGCTTGGACGCACACGGAATTTCTGACCAGCTTTCTGCGCCCCAAGGTCGGCCTGGTAAATATCGTTGGAGTAGCCATGCACGAGCCAGATGTTGCCCGATGATAGTTCCTTGATATAACCCGACGCGTTGAACGCCGCCCAATAGGGCTTGGCTTTGAGGATGGTCTGTTTGGCCTGCTCCCAATGCTTGGGATCACGATCGTTGACCGAGTACCCCAAGTACTTCAGCGCAGCCGCCATCAGTTCGCTCTGGCTATCCAGAACCGTCACGCGACCTTTGATCTTTTCCAGAATCTTCGGGTCGAAAATCGTCGCCCATGAGTCGACTGGAATGCCGAGCTCTTTGATTTTCTGCTCGTTGTATCCGATCAAGGTGATCGACATGGCGTACGGGACCGAGTACTTGTTGCCGGGGTCGAACTCGGTATTCAGGTACTGCGGCTGAATGTTTTTCAGATTCGGCACCTGTTTTTGGTCGATAGGCTGTAGCCAACCCTGTTTGGCCATCCCGGCGACGTAGTTCGAAGTCGGGACCAACACGTCGTACCCCTTGGCTCCGGCTGCGAGCTTGGCCATCAACTCTTCGTTGTCCGAGTAGTAAGTCTGCTTCACCTTGCAGGCACAGAGCTTTTCGAAGCGCTCGATCGTCTCCGGCGCGATGTAGTCGTTCCAGTTGTACAGGTGCAGCACATCTTCCTTACCCAGCGCTGACAGGCTGATTGAAAGAAGCAGCAACGGCAACAGCTTTCTCATCGAGCGTCCTCCAAAGATTCAGGTGCAATCCATGCAAGCATAGGACAAGGCTGCCGATCCCGCTAGGGCCCAGGTATCACGGCGTGAAGAATACCTCACGCACGGGTACTTTGATCAACTGCCCGGCAGCGAGAACCGCGTCGCGTGCCAGTCCATTCGCGATCGCGATCTGATCGGCGTTCCAGGTCGATCCG
>Ga0105248_10000993_pt1 | contig 31414 bp, 60 predicted proteins | sample KBSS34metaG_FD_81524 | JGI IMG/M metagenome (GOLD analysis project Ga0105248, IMG submission 81524) | Switchgrass rhizosphere microbial communities from Kellogg Biological Station, Michigan, USA - KBS S3-4 metaG | ecosystem: Host-associated > Plants > Roots > Rhizosphere > Soil | place...
CCTTCACGCGGTCGTAGTCGCGCGCGCTGACGTAGAGCTGTTGTGCGGTGATGCCGGTGATGCGCTGAAACACGAACTTGTCGGCTTCGTCCTTCGGCATCCGCTTCGCGTTCGCAGCTTCGGTGAGCGCCGTGATCAAGATGGACGTCGGGTTCTCGCCGCGTGTGTGGAGCACGTAGTAGGTGACCTTGTGACCATCGAGCCTTGTGATGACGCTTTGGTTCATCACGCCGATGCGACGCTCGTTTCCTGGTTGCTGTCCGAACATGATCTTCTCCTTCTCAGTTAGTGCCCAAATGCACGACGAGCGAGCCATCCATCCGAAGATGAGTGGCTCGCTCGCGGCGCAGGGCAGACCTGCGTATATCCATAGAGCATCTGACGAAGTTGGGGTCTACATGGCACACCTCCTCGTGGCTAACGTGGAGGTTGTACCTCGGTCTTCCCCTTCTTGTCCACCAGGTGATCGACTGGTGTTGGATCTTCGTCGAAGTCATCGTGCGACCTGCGGCTGCGGTTGAACAGCCAGACTTCGATCGTGGATGCGCTCTGCTCTCTGATGTAGACGTCGTGCGCGCTGAGGTTGAGCAACGCTGCAAACTGAACGAGATCGTCCAAGCAGATTGCTCCCTCGAAATTCTCCTTGGTCGTTGCCAACTCCACCACCGCCACCTCGATAGGGTGCAACGGCGAGTTGCACAACACGGCGATCAGACGCTCCCTGCCAAAGCAGAGCATCGCGATGCCCATCACTCGTTCGACGCGGAACATCATTTGTGGCGACGTGCATTATGCCCTAGCTCGCCGCACTCTGTGCAGCGGTATTGCTTGGACTCGCGCGGCCGGGTTTCCTCCCAGCGCTTTCGCTGCGCGTCACGATGCTTCCGCAAGCAGCGGCGGCACAGCGACTTCTTCGCTCGACGTTTGCACCAGGCGCAACGCTTGTGGCGCTTGTGCTTCTTCCGTCGCTTTCGCTGTACCGCCGCTGTTGCCATCTCAGCCTTTCTTGACGACAGCCTTCACTACCGTGGCACCAGCGCACAGTTTGACAACGCGGTCCGCCAGCGCTAGCGCGTCAGCTTCAACCGCGTTGTGCACGATCGACATGCGCGAACCGTTGCCGAGCTGGCGCTGGATGCGGTGTGCAATCGTCAGCGCCTCGCTTCGTAGCGTGCCTTCGTCGTCAGTCACTATGCCGCCAAACGCGTAGAGGGGTGCTTGACGATGTACTGCGTCAACCACTCGACTTCGCCGTCTTCGAGCTTCTTGCCGTTGCGCTGCTTCTGGCGAAGCACGTACGCGCGGTTTGCATCGCGCTTGCTCTGCTTCTTGTCGTTCTTCACCTGCTTCTCGATCTTCTTCACCGTCTTCTTTGCAGCCTTCTTCGCGGCCTTCACCGTCTTCTTCGCGGCCTTCTTGATCGCGTGCTTGATGCGCTTTGCGTGCGCATCGCGCAGCGCCTGACCGTCGTCGTGCTCGCGCAACGGCTTCTCCAGCGCCGTCATCAACGTCTCGCGCGCGATGTCGCGCGTCAGCTCGGTGATGTCGTCGACGAACTTCTTGACCAGTGAATCCATCTTCGCTTTGTAGTCGCTCATCTGCTTCTTCTCCTCAACCGCCTTCGCTCATCATCTCGGCGATTGCTTGCTTCAGTTTGATCATCGCGCGCACGACGCGATTCTGTTGTTCCTTGAGTTGAACGTTCTGATCGACGAGTTGATCGTGCGTCATCTCGTCAATCGCAGCAACCTCAGCTTCCGACAGATGCCAAAGGCGCTGCTTCCGCTTGAAGAACTTCTTGCGCAGCCGGGACGTCAGCGTTGCCACGGATCTTGACCTCCTTGGGGACCTTCACGAGAAGGTCGATGCTGTCCTGACGGCGGCGCAAACGGATGCGCACGTCGCGCTTCTCGTTCTTCATCTTCGTTTCGAGAGCGCCCTTTGCGCCGAGCGCGATCTTCTCGTTTGCAGCGGTCAACGGAAACGTCTCCGTTTGCGCAGGGTCGATGAAGTAGCGCTTCTCGAAACCAGACCGAACCGGCGCGGTCTCAGGCGGCACCACCTTGTCCTTACGCTTCACCGCTCGGCTCCTCACGTTCGATCTTACTGCCGAGCCACTTGATCGCGTACGTACGAGCGGCATCGCGAGCGGCTTCGTGGGCCAGCATCGAACTCTCCGCGTTATCCGCGTCACCTGCCTGCACGAACGCAGAGAGCCGCGCGTTGAAGCGATTCACTTCGAGCATCAGCTTCGCGACATGCGGATCGACATCCCAATCGCGCCGGCAGTCATCGCACAGCCGCGTGGTGACGGTGGAGCACAGCGTGACGCTCTGCTCGTTGCTGAACGCCGCAAGCTCGGTGCTACAGCGCTCGCAGACGCGCGTGTACTGGCCCTTGCCGGTTTTCTGCTCGGCCTTCGTTGCTTCCGACTTCATCGTTTCCATCGGTACGTACCTTTCTTCCGCGTAGGTGCGGATCCCTGGACGAGACCATACGCGGTAGATCTGACGCAAGCTCGGTCTCAACAGATAAGTGCTTGACTCGTCCAAGCTCGCGAAGTACCAACAGATATTTCCATGAACGAACCGTTGCTAGTAGAACCCACTCCGTCCGAGGATCCAGGGATGACCGATCGAGGAAGAACCGTTCGCGAAGCCATCGCGATTGCGCTCGAAGGTATCCCCGGCCAGCCTGACGGTTGGTTGTTCGTGCCGATCGAGCGAGCTGCGGTGCGCGAGCACGTCATCGGTTGGATCCAGGACTACGCGCAGCGACGCAACGTCATCCTCGATGTGAAGAAGGACATCGAGCCTGAACTCGACCTGGTGATCAAGCAGCTGCGCGGTATCGCGATTGCGAGGACACGAACGTGAGCATGGCCAACATCTGGTTCGATCGCGCGTGGAAGCGGTGGCGTGCGCGCAAGCTGACGCTCGACAACATCGACAACCACCATACGCTCAGCATCATCCGCGCAGCGATGTCGGTTCCTGAAGTGCTCGATGCGAGCTTCCACGTCGTTGACTCGTTCGTTTACGTCATACACATCAAGGTGCGGCGCGGTTGGGCTGAGCTGATGAATGTGATCGACAGGGTGGAGTTGGAGCTAGAAGAGTTCGTTCCAGCTGGCTTCGACTACGACGTGTCAGGGGAATACGAGTGAGCCTCGCGAAACATTGGGAGCGCAAAGCGCGTCATCGTCAACAGATCGCTTTGTTCGCGAAGCTTCGCCGATCGTTCGATTCAGAGATCGACCACATTCACATCAGGGAAGTCGTTCGCACCGATGACTTCGTCACACCGTTTGGTAACAATGCGCCGCTGTGTCTGACCGAACCGCTCGGTGTCAAAGTTATTCGCCTGCATCCATATGTCGCTAGCTCACCTCGCCTCTGTCGCGATTGCGAAGCGAGAATGCATAGGATGCAAAGGTCATGAGCCTCAAACCGATTTGGAAAGAGCGAGCTGAAACGAAAGCGCTCGCTCGCGCAGCTGAGCCGAAGCTCGTCGACGCGTTTGGACCGTCGCCGCTCGCAGGATTCCGTCCGCTCTCGTTCCAAGAGATCCGCGACAGGTTGGTGACGGAGTTCAAACTCCAGATGCCACATTGCTCACACGCCATCGATGATCCAACGAGCAATTTCGGTCAGTTCATCAACGCAATCGCAGCTGCGGACGTCGACCTGTACAAACAAGTCGAAGCAGCGGTGAAGTTCATAGAAGAGAAAGGTGTGAAGCTCAAATGAGCATCAACAGCGTTTGGAAAGCGAAGGCTCTAGAGGAACAGCGCCGACTTGCGCTCTTGCGTCGCACGCACCTGTACCTCGTGATGGACATAGTGACAGACGAGAACGGTGACAAGCTCGTAGGCAGGCACGGCGTCTACTGCCAGACACCAGCACTCGACGGCTTCGACTACAATCGCGTGTCGACGTATGTGCATAGCGATTTCGCGGTCCGTGGTGCGGACCTCGCTCCTCGAACCGTACGAGCCGGCCGCTCCTGTTTGGATCACGACGTCGATTGCGAGACCTGCCAGCACGTATGGGAGCCGTTCCGTGAATGGGCGAAGACGCGCATACCACGACCGGATCTCGCTAGCGACGTGGAGGAGCTGAGCGAGGCGCTGAGGAAAGGCTACTCGACGGAGCCGCGAACGTTGAGGGTGGAGTCGCTCGAACAAACGCTGTCGCTCCTGCGTCCACCGAGGCGCAGATGAGCCTCGCAAGCATTTGGCGCAATCGCAAACCGATTAGCCGTGACCAGAAACCGCTCGACGCGTTCCACGCGTACATCACGCGGCACAACGCGACCTACGACGATCGTGACTACGAAGTGCAGACGGACTACGGCGAGCTGAAGCTCTGCGAGAACATCAACATACGGCGTGCGCCGATCGCTACGCACTCTGTCGTAGAGGTGAAAATCCGCGAGCCTTACGTCCATTGCACGAAGTGCGTGAGTGACATCGCGTGGCTGAAGAAGATGAAGTTCGGCGAGATCGTGGAACTCAAATGAGCCTCGCGTCGTACTGGTGGATGCGCGCGACCAATCGCGGCACGATTGCAGGACCGATCCACCTCGTAGTCGATCACAAACGTGGTTGCTCATTGCTCGCGTGCTCTATCTTCCCTTGCGTCGCGAGCGACGTCATAGACGCGCACGTGCAGCGCAACTTCAAAGAGCCCACCTGCGAACGCTGCAAAAGCCTTTGGGGGTGGATTGAAACCGGCCTACTGATGCGCCGCGCATTGGAGTCATTCATCAAATGAGCCTCGCTAGCCTCTGGCAGAAACGTTCCCGACTGGTGCGCCCTGCGCCACCTGTCATCCACTGGTGGGTCACGGTGTGGTTCTTCACCGCTGAGGACCCAAACGACTTCGCCGAAGACGAGCACTTCGAGCCGAGGGGTAAGGAAGCGTGCTTGTTCTACGACGACGCCAAATCGGAGAAGTGGCACGCGCGCGATTGGCTCGAAGACGTTGAAGCGCCCCTACCCATGCAAGACACCATCACCTGCCCCAAATGCATAGAGCTGTACATCGACCTATGAGCCTCAAGGGTCTCTGGAAGCGACGTGTAGAGCAACGCATCGATGCTGCGTTTGCAGCGAAGCACCCAATGCCTGACGCCAACGGTTGGTACGACGATCCGTTTGCAAAACTCGACAAGCTCGGTATGGAAATCCGTGAAGGGAAGACCACAGCTATGACCGAGCTTCTCGGAAAGATGTACGGTAAAAAATGAGCCTCACCAGCATTTGGGAACGTCGTGCCCATCGTCGCCAGCAATGGCTACACGTCGACGGTAGGCGCGTGCTCGCACTGATGCCGGTCGACCACAAACCAGGCTGCTACGAGCAAGCTATGAGTCTCGCGTCCCTTTGGCTGCGTCGTGCGCAAAGCCAGGCGAAGCCACCGACGAGGTTCCTACACATCTCGGTGCTCGAACGCATCCCATACATCAATGGTCAATTCATCAACCAGTCGCTCGATTACAAACTGAACGAAATGTGGCTCTGTTGCGTCCCATTGCCAGAGTTGCTCGGTGTACGCAAGATGCAAACACCGCACGCGTTTACCGACGAGCGCAGCACGTGTACCGATTGCCTGGAAGCACGCCGCAGAGTGCTCGCACAAACCGTGGACACACGACGATGAGTCTCAACAGTATTTGGTACCGACGCTCAATGAACGCTCTCAAAACGCGTTCAGTAATTGCTACTCCATTGCACTGGCGCATCTTCCAATGGGCGTACGTCAACGAGACGCTCAACATCAACGACAGAACGCAGTATCCCCTCGGTGTGCAGGCGTGTCTCATCAGTCACTACGAGAACGTGTCGACGAACCTTCTCGAATGGGACTCCTCGTTCCACGACAACGCAGCGATTCTTGCTGCGGCGAACGAAGGGTCACAGGTGTGCGCGAAGTGCATGGATGGCTGGCTCGACTTCGTGAGAGACCACGGCATCACCGTTTATCGGCGTGGGCGCAGCTGGTAGCAATTGCGAAACTACAGCGCACTCTGGTGCACGTAGGAACAACAGATTTCTCATTGATAAAACGCAGTTTCAGTAATTGAGGGCGTAGCTCGCTCCCACAGCCCGGACCCTATCGAGCACGAGTTCACGGACGCCGCCGGCGCGTGACACGATCGTGCTCGTCGACGACTCGTGTGCTGTGCCGGGAGCATGGAGTTGTAAAACATAGCTGCACTCCTACGCTGCATCCTCATACTGCAATGCTAGACCGCATTGCTACGATACAATGCTATGCACCAATGCATAGAGCCAATGAGGGTGGGTGCACCAAATGCGACCGCACAATAGAGCACGGTCTGCATTGCATTTGCGATTGCCATTGTGCGCGCATGCGATGGTGATGCGCGCGAGGCCGGGCATTAGGGGAGGCGCACACCTAGCACCACATTGCAGGTACATGCGCTACGATTGCGATGCTACGATGCGCTCCTATGCGCATATGCATAGGTGCTACGCAATAGGAACGCCTTCCTAGAGTGCATTCCTATGCAGGTGGCTTCCTGAGATGCGGTGGTGGTCCATCGAAAAACCGACTGCACTCCAGCAAGCACCGCTCGTGTAAATCGCGATTGCTCTCCAATGCCCTCCACGGTCCATTAGGTGGCTTGTCCTGTACCGCCTTGCGTTTGAGTCCTAGCTTTGCTGCGTGATGGTTCAGGATGTCAGCGACTATCGCGTAGCCTGTTTCGTCTGCGTGCGTGAAACGCTCCACGTCATACATGATGCCCTTGAGGCTGTGCTCCAAATGAGAGAACAGCATGAAGCGGTACACCTCATCCGTTACCGCTTCCGTTCTGTCCCTCGCTAGGTGCGGCGCTGTCGTGTCGTAGTGCTCTAGCGCTTGCTTGCGCTTCACGCCCATCACTTCGCCTATCCTGTCTAGCTGTTCGGTTCGTGCAGTCCATAAGCTAGCCGGTTTGTCATGGGCTGGTTTTGTGCGCTCCAATTGCTGTTCTAGGCGCTGCTTCCATACGGTGTGTAGCGTCATTTGCTGAACAGCGATTTCCCTGCGCTGTTACAGGTGGCGCAGATTTTGGCGATTGATAGCAGCTCGCGCGACGCATACGGCAGTTCTACGCCGCATTCGTGGCACACGTGTTTGTTACAGATGAGGCATTGGTAAACGCGTTTGTGTTGGCATTGGCTCATTTGATGTTCCCTTCTAGCAGCGCTGCCCTGATGCGAATGATGCAATCGTTGCACGTCACTGGTGTAGCTCCTGCTTTGAGGAATGTGCGTGCGATGTGTATGCGCTTGCGTTGGTAGTTGTCCCTGTACCAGCGCATGAACTGGCACACAGGCGTTTTGTTGCCGTGCATCGAGTGCACGATTGCATGGATGCGTTTGGGGTCTGGCTCTAGCAGCTCAAATAGCGGGGACATGATGTCGTCGCATTTGGGACATGTCGGTCGCAGCTGCGCGCTGTCCACCGCTACGAAGCGTTTCATCCTCACCTGTGCGTTGCTCGTAAAGCCATCCCAAATCGAGCACAGCTCTAGCTTACACTGCTTGCGGTCGCCAGGCAGGATGTACCAGGAATGTCGTATGAGCTTGCGTTGCCAAATGCTCGCTAGGCTCATGTGCGTTGCTCCATGTTTGTGATCCATTCGTAGCCGCATTCGCATTTGAATTGCATCGTGGGGTCGTTCAGCATGCCGCGAATCAGCTCGATGTCGTGCGCAGCTGCGCCGCACCTAGGGCATTGCAGCTCGTCATCAGCATCGAACGTTTCAGCGAGCGTGTGGCGCGGTAGCTCGCCGTGTACAGGTGTGGCCACGATTCGCTGTTCTGTGACCACGATGTCGCCTTTACTACGGCTGCGCATCTCTGTGCATTTGATGCAAGGCGCGATGCATCGACCGTTTGGCTGTAGACGCGTTCCAACGTAGTCGTAGCGCCTGGGATGGATGCAGCCGCAATCTACGCACTGCGTGCGCACCGTGCTCTTGGCTCGCTTCTGAGCCTGTCTGTGCTGCCAAAGGCTCGCTAGGCTCATTTGCAACACTCCTCGCAAACGTGGTTGGTATCTACGCCGTGCACCGTGAGCCATTCGATCACAATGGCGCGCAATCGGTCTTTGAATTCCTCATCGCTCTCTTTGCACACACGGTAGTCGCCGTAGTCAGGATCGTTCCTGTACGTGCCTAGCGTGACCGCAGCGTTGTTCAACTTGATGTGGTCACGCACAGGCGCAACCGTGAGCCCAATCGCGTGTAGTACAGCGTTCAGGATGATGAGCCTGTAGGCGCGTTGCAGTGCACCGTTCAGTGGGTCATCGATGGTCGCAGGGCGGGGAACTTGTAGCAGCTCGCCCACGGCGTCAAGGTCTCTACCGCGCGCTGTGAACACGTTGATCGCGTACAGGTCGCGCGGCTCTGCGAAGCGTGCATCAGCCTTGCGTCGCCACAGGCTCTTGAGCTTGCTCATTTGCGTTTGCTCTTTCTGATGGCATCGATCAAGCGGTACAGCGATGCATCTACGATCTCGAACGTAGCCACCACGCACATCAAGCCTGATGTGACTAGGAAACCAACGCCGCCGATTGTCATTGGTACGTTTGCTGCGATGAGCATCGGCAACACGCACAGCAAGACAAACCGCATGCCGTTTGTACGCCACGAGGTTTGCTGTTTGATGTCGCGTGCGAACCATGGCCATAGCAGCCGATCAACCGTTCGGAGCTTCATATGGGATTCGTCCTTCCGCTCTATAGGTCTTCATCGTCGATTGCCTCTAGTGCAAACAGCTCGCGTGCAGCGCGGTAGCTCTCGTCATCCGATGAGAACGCTGCATGCACTTCTTCTGGCGTGTACAACATGCGCACCTCGCTTGCCGGTCCGCGGGCCGCTTGCTGCAACAGCTCGTTTAGGTCGCTGTTGTCCACGCGTCGACACGTGAGCATGTCAGCGAGCGCTTTGCGTCGACGAGCACGCGCTAGCCAGTGTGCGCCTAGAGGCACGGCAATCCCAATCGCTCGCGACACGTGGGGCAATCGACGAGCTTGAGATCGAGCCCAAACCAATGGCGCGCGTTCATGCGGATCGTGCGTGCAACGTAGCCATCGAAGTAGAACGCGCTCACCTCGCAAACCTTCGTGCGTGAGCCACGAGCTTTGCGAGCGTGCACATACTCTTCAGGGCCGAGCACGCGACGCTTCCAAAGCGTCGCCAGCATCAGTAACGAAACCTCGTGCTCGCGTAGCGATCGAACACGCTCGGTCGTTCGGCTTTGCGTTCCTCGTGAAGCTTGATCGTCTTCAGTGCCTTGATCGCTTCAGGACTCATGCCGGCATACTCGATCTCATCGCGGCGCCTCGCAAACACCGCGAGGTTCAGCTCGATCGCAGCCCACGACGAACCATCAGGCACCCAACCTTTGAGGATGCGGTCCTCAACATCAGCGATGTACATGCGCCGTTGCTCGTCTAGCTCGGCGAGCAATTTGGGTGTGCGCTCGATCGCCTCAAACATCGCGCGCTCTTGATTGGCGATGATGCGCTCGGCCGCTTGCTCTTGTGCCAAGCACATACGCTGCCAAAGCGTCATGCCGTGTTTGTTCTGCCAATGCGACTTCAGCACTAGAACCGCCTTTGGACCGAGATGAGACGGTCAGTGCCAGTTGCGTACGCGAGCGAGCCATCGCGCATGCTGCGCCAAATGAGGCGTTTGTTCAGCTCCTCGCGTAGCTCGTACTGCTCCTCGCCACCGAACAACAATTCCGATAGCACTTCGGCGCAATCGTCGCACAGGTCGTTTGCGATCACCGTGTAGGTGGGCGCGATGATGCAATCGCTTGCAAAGCTGTCATTGGTTGGCATGACGAGCGCAGCCAGCCTCGGGAACTCTAGCGAAGCCGTGCGTCGCATGTTGCCGGCATAGCGCCTGCACACCCAATACTCGGTGTTGTCGTTGAAACATGCGTAGGCATGGCCATCGACTGCACGCGTGTTCTCGCGCAAACGATTGAACGCTGCGATCGTCTCACGTGCTGCGCCGTGCATCTGCGGCTTCACCTCTAGAGGCTTCCACGATGAGCGTGCTCGCCCCTTCCAAATGCTCTTGAGTGTCATGGGCGCATCCCTCCACGCATGAGGCTTGCTTCTTCGTTTGTGGTGTAGCTCGTGTATTCGTTCTCTGGCCTGTTCGGTCCAAACAAGCGACCAAAGATCGCGGTGCAAATCGAGCACGCGTCAGGAACGCGTGACACCTCGCTGATGAACTCGGCGTATTCGCGAAACAGAAAAGTCTGGTGAGCGTAGATCGCACCGCACGCTAGCTCACCGCTCGTTGCACTAGACCAACGCAGGTGCGTGAACTCTTCGCCGTAGTGCGGATCGTTGATCATGCCAACCCACGTCGCGATGTCGTTCGCCACCTCGAAGCAACGCTCGCAACCAACCGCGCCACCTTGGGTGAGGAACTTGCGCACGGTGGTTTGTGCCGGCCACAGCTCATGGCGTGGCAGATTGAACGCGCGCGCCGATTGGAATGCAGCCTCATTCCAGCCGCACAACGTGTGCCGTCCGTTGTTCTCGTGAGGCGGTCGCAGCAAATGCGAGAACGTCTTCATGTCTTCTCTACGCTTGTAGGTTGACCAATGCGGCATCTTTCCAGGCTTGCCGAAGATTCGCTTCCCTAGCTTGCGCTGTCGCTCTAGAAGCAACGCATAGCGCTTCCGTGCGCGCTCGCTCCAAACGGTAGTGATGCTCATCTCCTGCTTCTCCTTGTGCGCCGCTTCGCTCTGCGAAACTCAGAGCAACCGCATTTGCACGGTGTCGCGTACGTTGCGCCTGTCTTCGTGTCTAGCTCCATGTGCGAGATGCGAGGGTGACCGCACACGCACAAATCGGTCCACTTCCAGCGCTGCACCTTGCGTCTCTTTGGGTGCTTCGCGTTGTGCTTCTCACGCCACACGCTCGCGAGCGTCATGACACGGTCCACATCCCTAGCTCCGTGATGATGACGCCAGGTGGCGCGTGATCGCGGATGTTGGCCTGCACGTCAGCCGGCACGCACTGCCACATCTCAGCGTGGTGGGCCAGGTTGTGCTCACACGCCGGGCAAAGCGTGCAGCCGTCCACCTTCATCAGCTGAAAGTGCGGCTTGTTCGTCATCAGCTCGCACGGTAGCTCGCACAGGTGGATGCGCGTGCGGTAGACCTTGTTGCACTTGGCAACGTTGACGAGCGCTCCTAGCGTGGCGTTATCGAGCCGAGCGTTCGACAGGTTGGTTGCAGGGTTGAACATCAGCGGCACCTCAGCGATCTGATCGCCGATCATATGCTCGACGTGCCACATCACAGCCCACGCGTGATAGATGCCTGCGTTCTCGTCCGCATCTCCGATCGCGCCTTGGATCGCCTTGCGTCTGAAATGACTCGCGAGACTCACAACTCACCTTGGTTCATCATGTGCATGCTCCTCGTGGTTATCACACAGGTCTGACCAACGACGAAAGGCGCGACCCCTACCAGGGATCGCGCCGTCGAGAAAGAGGTGAACGGTTAGCGCCAGAGCGTCTATGACGTCACGGCGATCGGTTCGCTTACCAGGGTGCCGAGTCAGGTGCCGATGATACGGATCGCATCAACGTCGCCGCCTGAAACGGTCCTTAGCGCGCTACTCGCTCACGCAGCTAGTGGGAGCACAACTTCGCCGTTGCTGGCCTTCGACGCTTTCGCGATGAAGTCCGCCGCGCGCTGTGCGTGCTCGCTGGTGAAACCGCTCTTGTTGAGAGCGATGTCCGCCAGGAGTTGGGTTGCCTCGGTCAGAAGCTTGGTCTTCTCGTCGTTCGCCATGTCGCTCTCCTTTCGTGAGGTACCTACAGGCTACCAGGTTCCTGGGATCCTGGCAAGCTGCTTTCGCAGCTTCCTACGCCATGAAGTCAAAGTTGAAATGGTTCGTGCCGCGCAAGCGGTCCATCGCGAGCTGGCTGTAGAACAACGCGTGCGCTAGGTGATCGTCGCTCGTCGAGTTGATCACCTCGATGATCTCTTCGGTCTCTTCGTCCTGTTCGAGCATCGGTGCGAGCGCCTTCAAGTGATCCACGATCGCACGCGAGATTTCGTATTCCATGTTGGGGAACGCGATCTCGCGATCCTTGATGAGCCGACACAGGTTCTTCAGCGCGAGCGTTCGATCGCACAGCACTTGGTTACGAGCTGGTTGCCATGACGGCGTGAACGTCTGGCCACCCTTCTCAGCTGGATTGTAGCGGCACGCAAAGAAGCGACCCTCACCGTAGCGGCGTAGCAAGTACGCGTTGCGGTCTTTGCCGTAGCCATCGTCAGCGATAATCATGTCCGGCTTGTACTTGTCGATCCACGCATCGATCTTGCGAACGCTCTCTAGCTCCTTCGAACGATTGTCCTCAAACACAGCGCCGTTCATGATGTACTGCCGGCCGTTCGTGTTGAGACCCTTCACCACGATCCAATTCTTGTGGCCCCAATCGATGCCCACCGTGACGTAGACCCAATCGTCCGTGCGGTAGTTGATCAGCGGATGGCCTGCGGTGGCCATGTCGAAGTCGTTCTCGTTTAGGAGCATCGACTCGCCGAGCGAAACCTCGCCGAGCACGTAGTTCGTCCAAAGCTGAATGAACTTGTAGTCCACTCGCTTTTGCATGATGTCGGTCGCGCTGAGCCAGATCGCGATCATTTGCGGCATGTGATAGCCGCGCCAGCGCTTCACGTTTGGACGCTCGGCGACCCACTCACCGTTCAGGCGATCGAGCGTGCCTCCACACTTCGTCTTGCTGCAAACGAACGCAAATGCGTCCGGTGGTAGTTCCTTGGGAAGCACCATCGGCAGATCGATTTGCTGCTTGATGTTGTTGTGCGTGATTTGCTGCTTCATGCCGCAGCGCGAGCACTTCACGAACCATTGACGCTTGTCGCTAAGCTGGTAGGTCTCGTCCACGCCACGGTTCGGGAGGGTTGGTGTCGACACGTCGCGCACCCACCCAAACGGAGACGATGACATCGACTCCTTGAAGGCGACTTCGATGCCGGCCTTCATGCGGTCCTTCTCATCGAACACGACGACGTCAGCGTTTACACCTTCGCCGAGTCCAGCTTCCCACGCGCTACGCAGAATCAGGTGAGAGTTGTTGATGCGCTTCGTTTGCTGTTGATTCACACCGGTGAGCAAACGCCGCATGCGTGGCGTCTCTGCAAACGCAGGATTGATGCGCGTGGTGGCGAGCGTCTCCAGCTGCTTGTCACGAGGGAACGTGTAAATCAGGTTCGTGTTGTCGTGCTGATCGAGGAAGCAAATCGCTTCGGTAAGCGAAAGCTCGGTGATACCGATCTGTCGTCCTTTCTTGTAGACCTTCTGAGGGTGCTCATCGCGCAGCGGTTCGATCTGCCACGGCCGATGCTTCTGCATCATGGAGATCTTGTGGCGCGCTAGCTCGCGAGGCGTTGCAGCGCGATCCTTGGCCCACTTTGCAAACGCGTCTTCGGTGATGTGGCGCGCGACGTCGAACACCATCGGCGAGCCCTTGAGACGACGGTTGTACATCGTCCAAATGACCGGATCGAGCTTCGACAGCTGTTCGAGCGCTTCGCGCGTGCCTGACTTGGGCAGGTTCGCGAACAGCTCCTCGATGCGCTTCTGCTTGTCCGACTTCGCGGTGCCTGGCGGTGCAGCGCCGGGCTGTTCGTCCTGTCGGTCCAGCACCTCTTCCAGATCAGCCATCGCTACCTCTGTGCGTCACATACGGAGCAAACCCACTTGCCAATACGTGAAGCCCACGTGAACAGAGTGGTCTTTTTGCACGTCTCGCAGTAGTGGTGCGCCTTCACTGCTTCATTGCCTCTTCGAGCTTCTTGTCCTCATCGTTGATCTCGTCAAGCAAGTCGGTATCGACCATGAGATGCTCGGCTGCTTTGAGTAGCAGCTGGCCCTCGTTCTCGCCTGGCTTCATCTCGATGGACTCGACGTCGATCACGCGGTTCTGTAGCGACCTACGGAAGTAGTCCACGAACGGCGTGTCGTTGAGGCCCGTGTGGTTCACGTGCACGTCGCCGGTGATCGTGTGCTGCGACTGCACTGCAACCTTCTTCACGTCGTCGCCGTAGTCGATGCGCTCCTGACCACGCATCTCGCGAAACTCGTACGCCATCTGTCGGAACACTGAGAGCGTACCCTTCACGCTGTCGTCGATCTTGTCTTTCGCCTTGCCAGTCGCAGCGTCGATGATGTCGCCTTCGAGCTTGGTTGCTAGCGCTAGCGTGATCTTCTCAGTCTTGTCGTTGATGATGTTGGTGACACGCAAACGCCGGATGCGCTTGCCTGCCTTGTGCTCGTTCATGCGTGCGTTCGCTTCTGAGATGAAGCGTGGATCCGCACACCAGTTGTTCACGGTATTGCGATGTACCTGTGGCTTCAGTTGCTTCGCTGCATACGACTTCGACATGCCGTCTAGAATCATCTCTAGAAGCTGTTCGCGTCGCGGATCTTCTGCCCACCAATCAACCTCGCTCGGTTGTGCACTTACTTGTGCAATCGGTTCGACGTCGATTGGCGGTGCCGGTGGTTTGGTCAGCGCTGTTTTTCTCGCCATGCGTGCACAACCTTTTCCTGGCTAAATGTACGAAACACCTGCAATTCGCCTAGAATTGCGCTTGTGCAGTGCACATCAGTCGCTCGACCAGTCTGGATCCCCGGTGGGGCCACCGATATCCAGATCGAAGTGAAACTTCAGCTTGCGACACGCCGCGATTAGCAGCGTTCTGAGCGCGTCTGCGTGGCGTCCGCCAGAGCCCACCGCGAGCCCCACATCGCTCTCTGCGACGCGTACGGTGAACCACACGCGACGGTGGTTCGCTTGGACGCCCATCGACAGCTCGTTTTCACGCTCGATCAGACCCACGATTGTCGTCAAAACGAACGTGGAAAGCGCGATCACCTTCGGCTGTGCTTCCGACGGAATCTCGCTCCAATTAACCGTGACCTTGAGGGGCACCATCGACTCGCCACGAGCGAGATCTGACAGCGTCCATTCGCGCATGTCCGAGACGTAGGCGACGGTGCTCATCACTGCACCAAACCTTCGCGCTTGAGTTGCGCTCTTTGGCGCTCGATAGCTTCCTCGCGACCTTCCTTCTTGAAGTGCGCCGACGAGCGCTCGTAGAGGCGCTGGCGCTGACGGTCAGAGAAGTCGTGATTGGTTTCGACGATCACCTTCGGCGGTGCGAGCGTTCCGACGTACTCCTCGACGTGGATCGAGCCACATTCGGAGCACATTTCGTTGTCCTCACCGCGTGCCGCAGCCTCTTGCTCTTGAGGCGTCAGCTTGCGCTCCCAAACGTGCTCGCAATCGCGGCAAATCCAGTTGCTGATTCGTAGTGCCGGCGCAGCGCCGCGCACCTTCATGTTGATGGCCATAGAAGCTCCTTCTTCTCCGTATAGAGTACCAGAAACGACGAAAGCGCACGATCGTGGTGATCGTGCGCTTCCTGAACTGCGACGAGCGTTGTTACGGCGTCGTCGGAGGGGTCGCCGGCGGTGCAGCCGGCGCAGGTGCCGGCGAAGCCGGGTTCTGGATCGCGGTCAGCGTCGCAGCCATCTGCGCGAGCGCCTGCGCGCTCGTGCTGAGACCGCTGTGCACCGTCGTGAGCGTGGTCGCGAACGCGCTGAGCTTGTCGAGCTGCGCTTGCGTGGGCGCCTGGTTGTTCGCCAGCGCCGCAGCGAGCTGCGATTGCAGCGCGCTGATCTCGCTGATGAGCGGACCGACGACGTTTTGCAGCGCCGTCGTGTTGGCTCCCACCGCTTGCGCGTCCGCAGCAACCGCGTTCGTCGCGTCGTTCACCTGTGCACTGAGTTCGTCGAGCGTCATGAGTATCTCCTTCTGTTGAGCGATGATGATGTCGAGCTTCTGTTCGAGTCGGCGAGACCGACCCCATGGACTCCACATAGCCGGGAAACCCTACCACAACCGTCTGACAATCACAGCTCACGCCGGTCCTCGTCGACGATCTCGGCGCCACTTCTTCCAGTGGGGCGACTTGTACGGTGGACCAATGAAGCGAAAGAAGTCGGCGAGCGTGAACACCACGCGCGTCTCCGCGTCGTTCACCACCTTGAACATCGGTAGCAGGTTCACGGTCCACAGTTGATTCTTGCGCTCGCTCGGCTTGTACGATTTGCGTTCGAGCGTGAACAAGTCGCCCAAACGCATCATCACGATCGGCGGAACGCCAACCGTCTCGCTCTTGCCGACGAGACTGCGGTTGCGCGCGAAGATGAGCATCGGCACCTTCTTCGGAGGACAATCGCGCGTGCACTGCGCCCACCACTTCTCCAGGCTATTCGTGCTCGTCGTGTTGAGCCCACGCACGCCGGTGATGAGATCGGTCAGGTCCCATCCCTCGTGTTTCTTGCACTCGATGTGGTAGGGCGCCTTGCGTGCAAACACCAAATCGCCTTTGACGACGTTCCAATCGTCACCGCCGACGGTTCCCCAACCACCAGAGCCTGGTGTGCGACGCACGGAACAGCCGTAGTACGCCTTCCATTGCTTCGCGATGAGGCTCTCGAACGATGCGCCTTTGCGTTTGGACTTCTTGCCGCCACCGCTGCGCGTCTTCTCCAGCGGGTACGGGTCACCTCGACGTTTGCGTTTGCGTCGACGCTTGCCGGCCTTCGCCTCCAAGCGGTCCACAGCGAGCGACTTGATTGCGACAGACATGCTCATAGCAGGTTCGCTCTCTTTAGGATGAGCAAGCACCAAACGACGATGACAGCGACTCCTGAAACGACGAGCGCGACGATCAGGATTTGATCTAGCTTCTTCATGCACGCCTCGCTACGTTTGCACGCCAGCGCCACATCGCAGTGCGATCGAGCCAGCCTGCAATCGATTCAAACGTGAGTGTGGGTGACGATTGGTTCACGTGCTTGAGCCACAGGCGTTGCATGCGCTTCGACATCCCACGCCTGTTTGGACACGCGTAAAGGTGGCGCGCAGCATCGCCGATGTGCGGACGCATGCGATCCATCCATGGTGGGATGTATCCGTCGTGTTTGCTCGGATCGATCATCGCGCCTTGTGGAAGTGAAAGCGCCACGCGTTTGCAGGCGCTGAGGTGAGCCACATCTCGTGGTAGACCAGTCCCCACGTGTCGATGCGCTTCCCATTGCGCCAGTAGCTGCTTCGCCAGTAGCTCAGCATCAATCCTCCGTCGATTTGAACTGACGCACGAACTTGATCGTCTTGCTCGTGATCGGCTTGCCTTCCTCGATCACGAGCATCGCGAGCTGGATGAGCTTGTTCACGTCGCGACCGCTGAGATCCGGATAGCGCTTCGCGACGCGAGCGATCGACTTCTCGCTCATCTTCATACCAGCTGTCGACGTAAGCACGCGCCAGATGCGGCACTGCTCGCTGAACGTCGGCGTGCGATACGTGAGCTTCGCCGTACAGCGCGATGCGATTGCATCGTCGATGTCGTCAGCTCGGTTCGTGGTCATGAACATGACCGCGTTCATGTACTCCAGCACGCGCAGGAACACGCCCACGATTGCGTTCTGCTCTAGGTCCGTGCCGCGCTTGCGCACGTACACGTCCACCTCGTCGAGCAACAGCACGGCGTTCCAGCGCTCGGTCCGGGTGAGAACCTTCAACAGCTCGCGTTCGAGTTCCTCCGCGTCCGTACCGAGCTGCGCACACTGCACGCGGTAGAGCGGTCGCTTCTCGCTCTCTGCAAACACCTCAGCGGTGAGCGTCTTGCCGGTGCCTGCACGACCGCAGAGCATCACGAGCGAGCCACCACTCTTCTCGCCGATCACATCGACGTACTTCGAGTCGCGATGGTTGATGAGGAGCTTCACGAGCGCTTTGCGCTCGGTGTCAAGCACGAGCTTGTCGACGAGATTCGTCGTGTACTTGTACTTCTTCAGGCTCGTCACGTGCGTGTTCAAACGCAGATGCTTGCCCAAATGGAACACCTTCACCTTTGGGTGAACAGGTCGTTCCACCATCGGTGCCGTGTCGGCGTCTTCGCCTTTGTGCCAGAAGTAACTCGACACGAGCGGCTCAGCTTTGCCACCACCTTCCTCGTCGTCATCGTCGTCATCGTTCTCACTACCGTCATCCGTCTCGCTGAACACGTCGATCACGACGCGAGCGTTGCGACAGATGACGCGTTTAGCAGAACGATTCCACCAGTGCTTGCCGGTGTCAGGATCGACAGCGACACCGTTGCAAAGGTACTGCACGCCGATGTTCGCGACGACTTTCTTGAATCGCTCTAGCTCGTCGACATACATCTTGCGCAGCTCTGGCGTTTCACAGAAGTAGCCAGCCGCTGCAAGGATGTCGACCACGGACCCTTTGCAATCGTGATCGTGGAAGTCGATGAACGCCTCTTGGGCGCCAGCGAATTCCTGCCACAACAGCTTCATGCGCACGTAGGCCGGGTAGTAGTGGCCGTACTCTCGACGCGCAGCGTGGTACTCGATGTGCGCCACGTAGTAGCAGAGCCAGAACTCACCTTCCTTCGCGAACACGCGGTGCCCATCCACATTCGAGATGTGTGCGATGAGAAGCGGCGTGAGCTGACGAAGCGTGCGCACCTTCGCGCTCGATCCGTCCGTTTGCGCTTCACGCCACGTCGCGATGTCGCGCAGCATGATGCCGACACCGTGCACGTCCTTCTTCGATACGAGAAGCGCCTCCAACGCGTTGAGCTGTTCAGCGCTGAGCGTGCGAAGGTTCACGTCCTGGCGATTGCCGCGCCACCACATGCGCTCATCCGTGCCGAACTCCACGAGTGCGCGGTAACCAATTTGCTCTGCCTGTCGTTTACTGATTTGAATGTCCATGGTCTGCTCCTGCTTCTCCGTTGTGAGCGTTTACTTCTTCGCGCGAATCGAATCGAGGATCGCGTCGTACTTGGGAACACCGGTGCGCGTCTTGCCGGTGAGCGGCGCGAGATCTTCCATCATCGGCTTGTTCGTCTTCGGATCGATGATCGATCCACCAGCGAGGAAACCGCGCAGCTCGCGCGGTAGCTCGCTCTCCGGTTTGCGGAGGTAGTCGAACAGATCGTCATGGAACTCGTACGTGACCTGCGTGTTGTGCGCTTGCATCGCGTTTGCTTCGGTCACGCGCGTCAGCTTCAGCTGGAAGCCAGGACAGATGTTGTCCTCGTTCGGCGTGAGCAAACGATCGAGATGCGCGCGCTGCGTATCGCTGAGGTTCTTGTCCTTCGCGATGTGCTTGCGCAGGAACTCGCACTGCTCGCTCACCTGCTTGTGCGCCGCCTCGATGAACGCCTGGTAGTCCTTCTCCAGCTTCTTCGTTTGCGTCTCGGTGAGCTTGGTCGGTTCGACGGTCATTGGCCCACCTTCACACCGCCGGTTGCCGGGAACGGTCCAAACGCACCGGTGTTCTGCATCGGCACACCAAACTGCGGCTTCGGCACCTCGAAGCGCACCTTCTCGAACGCCTCCGCAAATGCCTTCGCGGTGCTGCTGTTGTTCTCGTCAGCCGCTTTCTTGATCGCCTTGAGACACGCCATCGATGCGTCGTGACGCGCACGACCCTCTTCGGCGATGCGATCGGAGATCTCTTTCATCAATTGGTTTACGTCAGCCACTGGTTGCTCCTGCTTCTTGGAATGCCGGCTTGATGAAGAACAGCTCGGCGCGGCGGTTGCGGCATTCCTGCGAACCGCGCTCGAACGTACGACAGTAGTTGGGACGAACATCGTAGAGATCGCACGCAACGCTCTTGCCGAGCGTGCCCTTCAATGCGACGCACGCTTCGTGTTCACCGAAGCGCTTGAGGCCGAATGCGTACGGTCCATCGTCAGGTGGATCGATTGCTTGCAGCTTCTTGACGTACTTCGTCGGCAAACGACGCCTATCGAGCGCCGTGACCGGGACGAAGTCTCCGTCACTGCTCTTGCCAACGCAGCACGCTCCACACGTCCGGCACTCAGGTTCCTCGGTCTCATCGAACTCGCGCACGAAGCTCAAGCCTTTCGTCTGCAAACGTCACGATGTCGCTTCCGCACTTCGGACACGCCGAATGCGAACCGTTCCACGCACGCCGCTCCCACGACGCATGCTGATCGCCGCACGTCCAGCAACCAACGACCGTTGTAGACACCGCACCGATTGGTGGGCGCCAACGATGGCGTTTGTAGGTTGCTTCGACATGCGGACGAAAGCGCGGCGGTAGTGGTTTGGGTGCTGGATCGATTGCGACCAATTCAACCGGTGGTTCGTTTGCCTGTATCCACAGGCGCCATCTCCAATGGCTCATCTTCTCCTCCTAGTGTCATTCGACCAATCGGCTTTCGCCGTCCTGTTTGACAACGGTGATGCTCTTGCTGAAGAACGTCTTCAGCTCGCTCTTGTGGCTGATCACGAACGCGCTCTCGCGTTGAAGCTGTGAGAGTACCTGAACCGCGCGATCGATACCACGATCGTCCAAGCCGTCGAACACCTCATCGAAGAATGCGACGTTCACCGGCACGCGAGATCTCGACGCAGCCATGTCCTGCAACGCGAGCCCTACGATGATGTCGATCTTCGCGCGCTCGCCGATGCTGTTCATGTTGTACTTCGTCGCGCCATGCTTGTTCTTCACCTCGATGAAGAACTCCTCACGCGTGCCGCCACCCTTGAGCTGACGCTGCGCCTTGAACTCGATCTCGATGTTCCCTGCGGTGAGCGCGTTGGTGTAGTGCTCTAGCTTCGCGTTGAGGTACGGGAGAGTCGAGTCGAGCATCAGCGACCGCAGCCCCTTCGCACCGAAGCCGTGCTGCCAGAACCGCAGCTGTTCGACTTCGTGCTCGCGCTGCTTGACGAATGCTCGCAGCTTCTTCGCCTTGGCTTTGCACTTCGCGATGCGCTGCTTCTCATCTGCGATCAGCTCGTCATACTCGTTGCTCTCGCGCAGCTCGGCGAGACGCTCGCGTAGGTCAGCAACCTCGTCTTGCAGCTTCTCTCGCGTGCGCTTCGCATCGCGTGCGGCTTCGTTCTCTTTGTCGAGCTGCTTCAGCTCACGCTTCAGCGTTTCGAGCGCAGCCTTCGACAAGATGAGCGCTTCGTCAGCCAGGTGATCGACGTGGTTTTGCTTTTCGATCTGCTCGTCAATTGCAGCGAGCTGGCGTTCCGTGTGCTGCGCCTCGATCGTCTGACCACACGTGATGCACTCGGTTCCGTTTGCGTGGCGTACCTTCGCGCGCTTCGCTTCCAATTGCTTCAAGAGCACGCGCGCTGCATCAGCCTGACGCATCGCCACGCGCCACTCTTTCTCAGCTTTGTCTAGCTCAGCCTGCACGAGCACAGCCGATTTGACCGTTGGTACCTCCAACGTGCCGAGCAACACCTTTGCGTGGCCTAGCTGCGTTTTCAGCTTGGAGCGTTTGGCTTCGCTCTGGCGCGCGTTCTCTTCGGCTCGCTCTCGTAGGCGACCTAGCCGCTTTCGCGCTTCCTGAAGCGAATCTAGGGCCGTTTCGAGCGAGTTCTGAGCCTTCCCTAGCTCGCGTTCGAGCTGGACGAGCTGATCTGAGGCTTTTTGCCCTGCCAGCGCGTACACCTCGGAACCAAGCATCTCGTCCAAAACCGCCTTCTTCTCGCTGTCGGTCAAACGCGAGAAGCGATACGCGCGACCTTGCCCAAACACGCACGCGTGCCGGAACGTCGCGAGCGTCATGCCGATGCATTTGCAGATTGCAGCCTGCGTATCGCGGATCGTGCCTTTGGTCAGCTCTTGCTTCGCGCTCTTGAACAAAAGCTGAACCGCCTTGCCGCCCTTCTTCCATGCGCGCCTTCGAGTGACCGTGTACTCAAGGTCCCTCACCTCGAACGTGACGCTCACCTCGCAGTTCTTGCCGCGCTTCTCGTTGACCACATCGTTGCCCTCAGCGCCGGGTTCGTGTGTCGTCGTTCCGTAGAGGCACCACACGAGCGCATCGACGATCGTGCTCTTGCCTGCACCGTTGCTCGTCGCGCTCTCGTCGTCTTTGTTGACGCCTTCGATGAGGCACATCCCAACGTCGCTCAACTTCAGCTGCGCTCGTTTGAAGCGCATGAAGTTTCTGATCATGATGTCGAGCAACCTCATGTCCACCACATCCGTTTGCGATGATCGCGGCGCCAGCGTTTGCGAATGTCGTCATCGTCTGGTGGATCGCGTCGCTTGTCGTTCCAGCTGATGAGCACGTACGACGATGCAAACGCGAACATCGCGCTCCACGGATCGTTGTTGAGCGCGTTCACCAGACCGAAGATCGCAAAGCCGAACGCTAGGAGCGAGCGCATCGTGCCCTCCACAGCTGCACCGCGTTGTCGTACGGACGCCCCTTCGCCGTGCCGCTGAACGTGTGGATGATGCGCTTCGGCTTCTCGTGCACGATGTGAACGTGCGGCTCGAAGTACGACGCGAAGCTCGGTCGCGCGTGATCAGCGCAAACGTCGAACGCTTCACCGTGCGAATGCACGGTGGCTACAGCGACGTCAGCGCAAAGGAACACAGCGCACCGCTCAATCACGAGCCAGCGCTTCGATGAGGACGATGACCATCGCAAACACGATCGCCGAGTTTGCGAGGAACAGCGGATACAGCTCACCCATCAACAGCGCAGCCGTAATCGAGCCGAGAGCTGCGGCGAGACAGAACGCCAGCATCAAGCGAGAAAGCTTCTTCGTTTCGTCGGTCATGTCACTTCTCCGCGCTGCGTAGCAGCTCGATGCCGGTTTGCAGGAGCGTCTTCGTTTCGAGCCCCTGGCGTTTGATGTCCTTGCGTTTGTGCTTCACGTACCGCTTGAGCACCTTGCGTGGCGCCAATGCCGGGGAGACGTCCAAACGCTTCTTCGTTTGGCGCTTCGCGCTCGGCAGTGCGATTGGGTTGATACCTCGTGCGCCCTTCTTCTTCACCGCAGCGAGGTACGCGTCGAGTTCTTCGTCTGCCTTCGCGTACACGACATCGACGAAGTTACCCTTCACCCCTTTGAGCGGTTCGCCGACTTTGCGCGTGACGAAGCGCGGACGATCGAGCGCCACTCTTTCGACGTGAAGCGTTTGCGAGTCCACGACAAGAAAGCCCTTGGGGTCATGCGTTCGGTCGCTTCGAGTGTGTTCAAGAGGGGAACCAATGTAAAAACCTCGACGGACACCCTGAATCGCTTGGTGCGCGTGATAATGGCCGCTGAGGACGAGTCCAAACGTTTTGTCGAGCTTGAGCGCCTTGGCATCGATCGGCTCCTTCACTTCGTATTCGAGCGAGCTACCAACGCTCGCACCTTTGAAGCCGTGGTGGAACAAACCGATGTGACGTTTGCGATCGTACCCTGGCAAGCGGCGCTTCATTTCGCGGATGCGCTTCGCTAGCACGTCAGGCGATTCGCAGTACGCGAACATCGTGACGATGATGCCGGCCACTTTGACGCAGCGGAATCCCTTCGGACCGATGCCGACCATCAGGCCCCCGGCCATCAAAGCCTGTAGAGCGTGGATCGTGCCTTCCTTGTCCTCATCGTCGTGGTTGCCGTGCACCGCGCGAAACGCGATGCCGGCTTCCTTGAAAAGTAGAAGCTCGTTTGCCACAGCGACGTACGGCGACGTCCAGAGCACACCGCGTTTGTGAAACAGGTCTCCACCGAAGAAGACGTCTTTCACACCGTTCGCGATGCACCACTTCCTGATGTCGGTCAGCACCGAGAGACAGTCTTGCAACCGCTCCGATGCGCCGAATTCAGGGAACGCGTGCGCGTGCAGGTCGCTGAAGAAAACGAGCTTGGTCATGAGTTCGGCTTCGTGTGCAGCTCGATGAGCCGTTGCTTCACGCGCTCGGCAAACGCTTCGACGGTCTCGTCAGGCTTGCGCTCGACGCGATCGTTGACGTAGCGCCTGTTCGTTTGCATGACGCAAATCGCAAGCGAGAACTCAGCCGCCATTCGCGCCCTCGTGCAGACGAGCGCGCGCCGTGATCTCGTAGAGGCGGAACACGAACGCTTCAGCTTCGTCGATCGACATCTCGCGACCGAGAAGCGTGATCGACTGCTTCTGCATCCTGCCCTCGGCGAAGATCACCGACAGCTCCGGTTGCGGAAGGTTCTCGACCTTCGGCGCGGTGATCGCGAGCTGCGCCATGATCGCCGCTCGCGTCGCATTGTCGTTGAGGTTGAAGAAACCGATGCCGTTCTTGTTCTTCTCGACTTCTTCGCGCAGCTCTTGGTTCGCAGCTTCCAGCATCTCCGTCTTCCCTCGTAGCTCCTCGCGTTCGGTGAACGCGCGTTGGATTGCGTCGCGACCGGCACGCGCCACGGTCTCCGACTTCGTGGTGCGCATCAGCTCCTCGATCTCGTCGAACGACTGAGCGTGCAGCTCGAACGCCGGGCACTTCTTGTGACACGCCAGCGGCTCGTCACCATCGCGCTCGACGTCCACGTTGCCGATGTCCTTCTGATCATCGATCCTGAAACCACACTTGGTGCAGTGACAGAAGCGCCAGTGGCGATCGAACTTCTTCACCACCACGTCGAGATCGAGCTGGTTCGCATCGATCGCTGCAAACGCACCAGCGATGTAGTTCTTCCGTGCAGCGATGCGCGCGTGCTCGTCACCGAAGCTAGTCATCACGGTACGCCGCCTCCTGCGCTTCGTGCGCGTGCGTGACGATCGCGCGCTTGGCCAGCGGCGACAGCTGCACGTCGAGCGGCTTGCCGTGCTCGTCGATCCACTCGATGTCACGCGGCTTGTAGTCGTGGTGGCTGAGCAAGAGCGTGATTGCATCGCGGTGCACCGCGATTGCGTGCTTGTTGGACGCCTGCATCGACATCAGCTCGTGCTTCAGGAACTTCGCTTCGGTTCGCGCGTTGCGAAGCTCCACGTTCAAGATGTCGATCTGATGCGTGCGCGCGGTCGCCTCTTGCTTCAGTCGAGTCACCTCGTCGAGCGCCGACTGCAATTGCGCTTCGAGGATCTTCTTCGTCGCCACCACGCTACTCCTCCTTCGCTTTCTTCTTTTTCTTCTTCGCCTTCTTCTCGCCACCGTCACCGGCCGGCTTCTCCATCGCCTCGATGTCCCACCGACCGCGCGTCTTCTCCGGGTCGATGGTGTACTTCTCGATGGTCATCACGCCCTCGTGCTCCATCAGCTTCTTGAGCGGCGAGTTGATGAGCTGCACGACGTTCGCGAGCTTCATCTTGGTGTTGATCGTCACGACCGTGTAAGCGACGTCTTCCTTGTCCTTGTCGACGCGCTTCTCGATCAGCTTCTTCATGTTCTGCATCGACGTCGCAGCCTTCCGATCCTTCGGCTTCGCGTCGCTGGTTGCGATCAGTAGCTTCGGCATGTCACTTCGTTCCCTTCTTGGTGGCGTTGCGCTCGACGATGGCGTTGAGCGCTTCGATGTCCATGCGCTGCTTCGGCCGCGCCATCTTGCGCAGCTTCACGCCCTTCTTCCGGTAGCTGTTCACGCGCGAGTAGACCGCGTTGCGCGGCAGACCGGTCTTCTCCATCACCTCGTCGATCGTCGACGAGGAACTCCACGCATCGCAGAACGCTTCCGCGGTGACGCCGTACACCGGCTTGACCTTCTTCTTCTTTGCCTTGCTCATTTGCGACCTCGTTGCTTCGTTTGAACCGACGAGACTTTGCCGACACCGGCAGATGAGTCAACGCCAACGACGTCAAGCATCGGTAGCTCGTCACCCTCCTTCGGTTTGGGTTTGGACACAGCGCCAGGATTGACGATGTGCGTATCTTTCACCGCGTTCAGCGGTTCGCCTTTGTACTTGCCCTTGATGAGCGTGTTGAAAGCGGTACCGATGCTCTCTGCGTTCATGACCTGAAGCGCATCGAAGTAGGCCACGTTCGAGTAGCCCCACGCATCGAGATTGGCGAACTGCACGACGAGATAGCCGGCTTCCACGCCTGGCGTCGTCGGGTCGAAGCCGATCTTGTGGATCATGTTCGAGCCGACCACCTCGAACATGCGTTTCACCTTCGCCTTCATCGCTGGCTACGCAGCTGCGGCGTTGGTGGTGGGCGCGATGTGCTTCACCGCGTGCGACTTCAGCATCACGCGCGTGACGCCATCGGTGCACTTCACCTTCCAGTAGCGGAAGCCCTTCTTCGTCTCGCCGTCCTCGCCGGTGACTTCCGCAGCGATGAACAGCTTCTTGTCGACCATCGTGTAGAGCGCGGCGCTCGGGTCACCGCTCAGATCGTCCTTGACCTGCACGATGGAACCGATGCCGATCTTCTTGCTCGTGCCACCGGTCGCACCCTTCGCCGGCTTCCAGCCTTTGTCGAGCATGTTGATCTGCACGCTGAGCGTCGTCACGGCGCTGAGCGCGTTCTGTGCGAGCGACGCGTCGACGTTGGGCGCCTTCGCGCCTGCGAGCGTGCCTGCGAGCTTGGTGAGCGCCTTCGTCGCGCGCTCCACGCGCAGAACCTGACGCGCCTGCCACGGCGTCTTGTTGCGCTTCGCCTTCGGTTCGCCAGTGCTTTCCTTCTTCTTCTTCTTCGGCTTCTCGTTGCTCATGGTCTGCTCCTGTCTATCGTTGTGAGACCGACGTTTCAGCGCACGCTACTACGCTGCGATCTGTGAACGAAGACAGAAACGACTAGTCATCGTCACCGAGATCTGCACCTTCGAGTGGCAGACGTCGGTATCGCGGTTGTCGCTCTTGTGCTTGCTCATGTGCGTGTGCTTCACGTACTGGATCTCGGTGCGGTAGGAGCTTCGCACTTAGGTCTGACAGTGAGTCCGCGGTCGCGTGCTGGTAGACACGCCCCATCGTCGAAGAATCGTCGTGTGACGTGAGGTAGCCGTCCTCCACGAGTTCTTCGAGCGCCTTCGCGATCTGGCTTGGCTTGGCTTCGAGCGTCGCTACGTGCGTCGAGAGCTGCACGATGCTCATCGACGCACGCGCGAGCGTTCGCATGATGTCGATCTTGAGTGCGTCGAGTGGATGCATAGACGAAAGGGCCACCAGGCTGGATTGCCTAGCAGCCCTTAGTTCGACACTACAGGACTCACCTACGTTTTGCAGTTTCTCTCGACTTCGGAGATCTGCACCGAGGTCTACTCGTACACGTCGCGCAGCGCTTCCGTTGGGCGACGCATCTCGATCGCGTTGTTCTCGCGCATGCTCTCTTCGTCGACGTCGCCGCAGTAGCACGTCATCTGCGTGACCTGTCGCTGCGTCTTCGGATGCGTGACCGTCACCGGCGCGTACTTATGCACGTGCCGCTGCGGTCCGACGTTGAGATCTCGCACGCCCTGCTTGGTGAGCTTGGCCTTCACGCGACAGCTCCTGCGAGAACGATGTCGTTGATGTCGTCGTTCGCGTGACGATGCTGCGCCGCACAGCACGCCGAGCACGCGCCAGAGCGACACACCACCGTGTCGAACAAAGCCGACTTGCCGCACTTCACGCACAAGCCTTGCCGACGACAGCCTACGCAGCCATCAGCGTGTGGATGCGGCGCATCCTTCTTCACCACGTCGTTCTTCACCTGCACGTCGTGGTCACTCGTCGTCGCCATCTTCGTCGTCCTTGAGCGGGTTGTTGTTGCGAGCCTTCGCGGCGTAGCACGCCGAGATGCCGTTTCCACCTGTGATGTCGATGAAGCACTCACCGTACGGCACGGCAAGCTTCGTCTTGCGGACCTTGATCTTGCTGCGCTGCCCCTTCTCGCCACCGGCCTTGATCTCGCCAGCGTTCGAGATGCGCAGCCGCACGCTCGCGTAGAACCGCAGCGCGTTTCCGCCTGTCGTCGTTTCAGGGTTGCCGTAGCCACCGATCTTCGATCGCGTTTGGTTGATGAACACGACCGTCGTCTTGTGGCCACGCTTGAGCAGCGCGGTGAGCTTGCGCAAGCCCTGAGACATCAGGCGTGCGTGCGCACCAGGTTGACCTTCACCCATCTCCGCATCCAGGTCAGAACGCGGCACGAGCGCAGCAACCGAGTCCACCACGAGGATGTCGAGCACGTCAGCGCGCACGATGTCCAAGATGATGTCGAACGACTCTTCGCCGGTGTCCGCGCCTTGGCTGAACTGCCAGTTGTCGGTGTCGCAACCGATCGCATCGGCGTAGTCGAGATCGAGCGCGTGCTCCAAATCGAAGAAGCCAGCCTCGAAGCCTTGCTCCTGGTAGCGAGCAATCAGCTCCAGGCTCAGCGTCGTCTTGCCGCTCGACTCGGGTCCGAAGATCTCGATGATGCGCCCACGCGGCATGCCGCGACCGCTGCCTGTGATCCACCGACGCTTGCCGTCGACCTTCTCGGTGGTGCCGCTCACGATGTCGTCGAGCGCCTGCAATTCGGTGCGGACGCAAGGCACGTCGTGCCGCTCAGCCATCAGCTTGATCGGCGAGAGAGCCTCCGTTCCCCACTTCTTTTGGATTGCAGCGACCGACTTCACCAGCTTCTTGTGGTCCGCCGTTCCTTCGCGCATGCGGCGCGCAGTGCGTAGCCGCAAACGGTGAAACGAGTGAGCGAGCGTCTCGCTCAGCTCGTGATCGTAGAACAGGTCAGACATCGCGGTCCTCGTGATGCTCCTTCCGAATCTCTTCGTGGATTGCATCAGAGCGATCCTGCGCGTCGTCGCAAACTCGCACGCACAGATCGAGGTACTCCGAGCGACTCATCAGCCGCTTCGCGTTTGCGAGGATCGATTCGATGTCACCGAACGCGTTTGCGACGGTGAACAAACGCGCGCTCACCTTGTGCGGCTCGCTACTCGTCGTCTTCTTCGTCTTCGTCGGCATCGTCCTCGTCCTCGTCGTCATCTTCGGAATCGTCGTCTTCGGCTTCGTCGTCAGCGTCCTCGTCTTCATCGTCGTCTCCTTCGTCGTCGGAATCGTCCTCGTCCTCGTCGTCATCATCGTCGCGACGCGCCTTCTTCGAGAGCTTGTCGCGCATCTTCGACTTCTTGCCCTTCTTCTTGCGAGGTGCCTCGTCCTCGTCGTCATCGTCCTCTTCCTCGGCATCAGGATCGACGTCCTCATCGTCGCGACGCTTGCGCCGAGCGAGCTTGTGGCGACGTCCACCACCCTCGTCCTCGTCATCCTCGTCGTCAGCATCGTCGAGATCGTCGTCATCGTCACGATCGCGATTGCCCTTGCGCTTCTTCTTCGAGCGCGGCGCGTCGTCGTCATCGTCCGGCAAACCGTCGCCCTCCATGATGGCGATGATCGCGTCCGGTTCGAGCTTCTCGGGCAGGAACGTCTCCAGGTCCGGGAGCCGCTTCCGCAACCGCTTCCACGTCTTCAGCGGCGTGCGGTTCGGCGAGATGCGCGTGTCGTACTCCACCTCGTTTGCGGCCTGACCGAGCTTGGTCTTCGTGATGATCACGATGCGGCCGGTCTTCGGATCGGTGAAGTCACCGCCCATATCCTTGTCGTAGAACGCCTCGATGAGCGGCTTCGCGATCATGATGCCGGTCTCGAACACGAACGCCTTGCGACGATCTGCGCGCTCCTTCGCCTTCGGAGGGTTCTGCGCCCAAACGAAGCGCAGCTTCGCGCGCCACGGCGCAACGTGCTTGCGCCAGTACGCCTTGCCTTCCTTCGAGCCGAACTCGAACTTGCGCGCCTTCGACTTGTTGCGGCAGTACATCTTGCACGCCGGACACAGCTTCGCGCGGTACGCGCGCTGCTTGTCCTTCTTCTTCGAGTGACCGAACGGACCGTTCGGCTCGATACACCGGAACTTGTCCTCGCCGTCCGGTCCCATGTTGAAGTGAATTGCAAACGTGAGGAAGAACGGTTCGTCCGGATCCTTGCGCGGAAGGATGCGCCGGATGTTCTTCCCCTCCTTCAACTTGTCGTAGCGATCGTCACCGCCTTCGTCGCCACCTTCACCGTCGCCCCACATGTCTTGCAGGTCAGCGAGTTCATCGCTGCGCTTCGACTTCTTCTTCGTCGTGCGATCCTCGTCGTCATCCGTGTCCTCGTCACGACGCTTGCTCCGTTCCTTCTTCATCGACGTGTCTCCGTTGCTAGGGTTGGCCAAACAGCTTTCGTAGAAGCACCCATCCCCACCAGGTCGCCCTAGCGGTCGGGGTGTATTTGGTGCACATGCACTCTACGCGGCCAGCCCAACAAACGCCGTTTGCGTCATGCTCCTCGAAGAAGCATCCGCATTCGCAACGTGGTGGAGACTCGCCGCGGTACGGCATGGCTCAGTCTTCAGACCACGTTTTGTTCCACTCGATTTCGTCCTCCTTGTCCTTCGGTCGCGGCGGTCGCTCCTTCATCTTCTTGCAGTGAGCGGTTTGCGCCTCGATGAACTCTCGCAGCGGTTGCTCGAACGCGACCGTGTGCGGCTCCTTGCGCTTCAGCTTCTCGATCGTGCGAAGCATCTGCTTCGCGTTCTTCAACAGGAACTCGCCACGCGTCAGGAACTTCTGTTCCGCGCGTGCGGCTTCGAGCTTCGGCTGAAAGCCAAACGGCTCGCTACCACCGAACGCGTCGCCTGCCATGATGCGAGTGTTTGCACGAGCGATGTCGGCTTCGTGCTGCGCCTGACCGATCGTGCGCTTCACCGTGGCGTTGCGCTGGTTCTCAGCTGCCTCGGTGATGTTGAGCTTCTTGATCTCTGCGTTCACGATCGACAGGTCGCCCTGAATCGAGATGATTCGCTTCGGATCGGTCTCGCCCTTCAGCTGTTCGATCAGCTTGTACCGTTGCTCCATCAACTCGCGCTTGCTGTTCGTCACACGTACGCTCCTTCTCGCTCTTTGCGCTCGCTCGATTCGAGCGTGCGCAAGTTGTCGTTTCGTTCCTTCAACGCGACGCAGAACTCGCTCAGCATTCGATAGCGGTCGCGCCACTTCATGTATCGCCGGATGCACTTCCTCCACGCAGGGGACAGGTGGATCTTGTTCTTAACGTACGTCTCTGACATCCGAGGGTTCGCGAGCTTGATCTCGTCGTACTTCTCCTCGGCAACCAGGTGCGCGCGGTACTTCGCGTGCTTCATCTTCGCGTGCGCCATTTCCTTGAGCTGCATGTACCAGCCAAGGGTGTGCGCGCTCGTGCGAAGCGCCTTCTGGATGTCGGTGCCGACCTTGAGATCGCGCGCCACATCAACCGACAGCTTCTCGATCGTCTTGCCGGTGCGGAAGTCGATGCGTTCCGTGGTGAACGTCGAGAACTTCTTCTTCTTCAGCTTCTTCACGTCGCCTCGTGGACACGGCCGGTGGTGACCTCGAACGGCATCGGGATAAGCATGTACTTGCCGCACGCCAGGCACTGCACGTTGCAGCACCGATACGACATGCTTCCGACAACCAGGTCCACGTTGATGATGACGTGCGTTTGCAAATGGCTGTTGCCCTTGTGACTCTTGCAGTGCGGCCATTTGCACGCTGTCGTCACGTACGCGAGC
>Ga0105248_10000994_pt1 | contig 31372 bp, 28 predicted proteins | sample KBSS34metaG_FD_81524 | JGI IMG/M metagenome (GOLD analysis project Ga0105248, IMG submission 81524) | Switchgrass rhizosphere microbial communities from Kellogg Biological Station, Michigan, USA - KBS S3-4 metaG | ecosystem: Host-associated > Plants > Roots > Rhizosphere > Soil | place...
CCAGACGACGCTGCAAGCCGAGCTCGCCGCCGCGCGGCTCGACGTCGCGGCTGCGCGCGGGGCGCTGAGCGCCGCGCCGGCGCCCTAGACCCGGTCTCACGGCATATCGAGCGTTATTGCGAGAGCGACGACGGAACCACGAGTCTTCATTTCGCCTGCTCCAGCTTTTGACCGTCGACGCCGAGGTCGCGATACGGCTGAAAGCTCGCATCGTTGGTCAACACATAGCTACCGTCGGTGAGACGCCACGCGTTGTTGTACTGGTTAGAAAGCTGCACCGCGCCGCCCGGCGCGTTCGCGTCGTTGTACGTTTCGACGCCGCGAATCAGCTCGCCGAATTCGCGCGCTCGCCGGTCTGCGCTCTCCTGCGATGCGTTCCATGCCTCCTCGCGAATCTTCGCGATTTCCGCGCTCGTGCTCGAGATGATCGCGGCGCGCTTGCGGCTCTCCTCGAGCGCGACTTGCGCGATCGCGCCGTTGTGATTCGCGATGCGCTGGCTCCACTGCGGGTTCGGCTGCATCGTCTTGCGGATCGCATCGAAGAAGGTGAGGTTCAGCTTGCCGTTCGGGGCCGTGACGCCGTAGCCCGGTAACGCGAAGGCGGTTAGAGCGTCCATCTGCGCGGTTCCCGGTGCTTGCGTGCGCGTCAACGAGAACACCACCGTCGCGGCGGCCGAGCCCCGCATGTCGCGACCGCCCTCGTTGAACGCGAACAACAGCTCGCCGGCATCGGCCCACGTTTTCGTGAACCCCAGCGGCATCGGCGTGTTCGTGTTGTATGACGCAGCCTCGCGCATCAAATCTTCACGCTGGCGAAAATCGAGAGGCCGCGCACCGGGATGCCAGCGCTGGACGACCGCCTCGAGGTACTGCCGAGAGGTCGTGAACGGCGCGGACTGACAACCGGGCGTGGACGGACCTGCGCCGTAGTTGTTGGTCTCCCAGCGTGTCTGCGCGAGCACGGCGATCGTCTCGCTGCCGTCCGGCGACTGCGCTTTCCAGTCGAAGTTGTAGCCGTTGGTGCACGCGAATTGCTGGCCCCAGAGCACGCCGCCTTGGGACTTCCAACCGGCCGGCAGGAACAACGTGGCGGCCGCCATCGGCGCCTCGAAGCCGGTGGCGTCGACGATCATGGCTTTCTCGACGCGCAGCACCGCGCGCGGCGGATCGGCGCTCGAGGCTAGCTGCGCTACCGCAAGAAGCGCCGCGGCGGCTGCGAAGCGGAGTGGAGCGACACCCGCTCTCCGATAGTGAGTCATGGAGCTCCCCCGGGCTTTCTTGTGTTCTTGAGCCGTGAGGATCGTAGCCGATTTCTGTTGGCAACGACCCCGTCCGCGGCCATCATCCTCCTACGGTCGCTCACGCGAAAAGGAGAATACGAATATGGCTCAAGCACTGACCGGCGGCTGCCTCTGCGGCGCCGTGCGTTACAAGGTTTCCGGGGACCAGATCTTCAGCGGCAGGTGCTACTGCAACGATTGCCGCAAGACGAGCGGCACGGGGCACAACGCGGTCTTCGCGGTGGCCGAGCAGGCTGTTTCGATCACGGGCAAGCTCACGGACTACACGAAGCCCGGCGGCAGCGGCCAGCCCTTCACGCGGCGGTTCTGTCCGACCTGCGGCTCGCGGATCGCGGGCGTCGGCCCGGCGCTGCCCGGAATGGTGCTGATCACTGCGTCGACGCTCGATGATCCGGAGAAGTTCGTGTCGCAGATGAGCGTGTTCGCATCGCGAGCGCCGAGCTGGGATCGTCCGCCCGCGGACACGCCAGCATTTCCGGAGATGCCGCCGCCGCAGTAAGCGCCGAGCCGAGCTAATTCGGGCGCTCGTTCTCGACGGTTGTCGCGAGACTCGTCTAGCGCGGCGTTTGGCGCGTTTGCCACGACGGTTGTCGCGGCAAATTCAGCGCGTCGAACACGGCCTCCGCCACGACGTCCGACGGCGCGCGAGGCGGGCGTCCACCATTGACGGCGCTGCCCGTCGCATAGGCGAAGTAGTTCTTCGCGAAGCCGATCCCGAGCTGGTACGTAGGATCCGCGTAGCCGAACGAGCCCCCTCCGCCGACGTGACCAAACGCGTCGGGCGACGCGAGCGGTCCGGTATCGCGGCCGCGCCGGTAACCTAGAGCGCGGCGCGCGCGAATGCGGTAGATCTCGTCCCATTCGTAGCTCTGCAGCTCGATGCCGGCGCGGATCCGCGCCTCCGGCAGCACGCGCACGCCGTCGAGCTCGCCCCAGGCCGCGAGCATCGCGTAGTGACGCGCGAGCCCGCGCGCGCTGAATATTCCGCCCGAGCCCGGAATCGCCGCCTGCTGCACGGCGCGCTTGTTGAACGCGTCCGCGACGTGCGACCCCGCGGGCTCGCCTACCATGCGCGCGTCGTAGTCCGCCGGCGCCGGCGGCCCGTCGGTGAGCACCGCGACGCGCTTAAGCTCGCTGTCCGGCACGCCGAGGTAAGCGCCGTTGATGCCGAGCGGCTTGCAGATCTCCTCTTGGAGAAACTGCGCGATCGAGCGGCCGTCGATTCGGCGCAAGATCTCGCCGTTGATGTAGCCGAAGTTCAGCGAGTGATATGCGGTGCGCTGGCCGATCGGAAACATCGGCGTGAGATCGGCGATGCCGCGACACATGCGATCCCAGTCCGGCAGCCACTCCGGCGTGTAGCCCACGGGCGTCTGCGGAACGCCGGTCTGGTGCGTGAGCGCGTGACGTAGCGTCGCTACCTCTTTGCCGTGCGCTCCGAATTCTGGCCACACCTTCACGATCGGCATGTCGTAGTCGATGCCGTGCTTCTCGACGCAGAGGTGCATGCAAGTCGACGTGACGCCTTTGGTGGTCGAGGACAGCATGAATAGCGTGTCGCCGTCGACGGGCTTGCGCGCCGCCGCGTCGGCCTTGCCCGCCCACGCGTCGATGACGAGCTTCCCACCGACGTAAGCGGCCACTTGCAAACCGATCTCGGGCCCTTCCGCGACGAGCGATTCGAGCACGGCGCGCACTTTGTCGTTGGCGGCGCTCGTCACTCCGTGCGCTGGCCGCGTCAACAAGGTTGCTGCGATAGCCGTCGACGCCAGACCGCCGACGACTTGGCGCCGCGTGAGACCGAGCTCCGAAACAGGCTGGTTCGAGGGCGATCGTTCGCTGACATGGTTCACCCAAAAGAGCGAAGCGCGTGGCGGACGATAGTACGCTCGGCGTTTGGGCCCGCGGTAGCCCGACTCACGGCGACCGAGAAACGCTCGGAGCCGAAAAAAGTCGACAGCTCAGGCTGCCTCGAGGATCGCGGTGACGCCCATTCCGCCGGCTGTGCAGACCGAGATCAAGCCGCGGCCGCGGCCCTTTTGCTTGAGCAGCTTCGCGAGCGTCGCCACGAGCCGCGTACCGGTCGCCGCAAACGGATGGCCGACGGCGATGCTACCGCCCTTGATGTTGAGCTTCGAGCGATCGATCGGGCCGAGCGGCTTGTCGCGCTTCAAGCGCTCGCGACAGAACTTTTCCGACTCCCAAGCCTTCAGCGTCGCGAGCGTCTGCGACGCGAACGCCTCGTGGATCTCGTAGAAATCGAAGTCCTGCAGCGACAGCTTCGCGATCGCGAGCATCTCGGACACTGCGTACGCGGGCGCCATCAGCAGGCCCTCCGCGTGCACGAACTCTACCGCGGCTTCGCGCGCATAGGTCAGATACGCGCTCACGGGCAGCGACCGCTGCCGCGCCCAATCCTCCGAGCAGATCAGCACGCCGGACGCGCCGTCGGTAAGCGGTGTGCTGTTGCCGGCCGTCATCGTGCCGGTGGGGCTGCGGTCGAACACCGGCTTGAGCTTCGCGAGCTGCTCGAGGCTCGTGTCGGTGCGCAGGTTGTTGTCGCGCTTCACCCCGAGGTACTCGACGAGCAAGTCGTCGTAGAAGCCTTCCGCATACGCTTTCGCAGCGTTGCGATGGCTCGCGAGCGCGAGCTCGTCTTGCTCTTGGCGCGAGATCTGCCACTGCTTCGCCGTGATCTCCATGCTCTCGCCCATCGAGAGATGCGTGCGCGGCTCGACGACTTCAGGGAACACCGGCTTGAAGAACGACGGCCGAAGCTTGATCCACGGCTTGAGGCGCGCGCCGAGCGAGCGGCCGCGCGCGCTCGTGAGCAGCACGTCGCGATAGGCGTCGGGATAGACGACGGGCACGTCGCTGATGCTGTCGGTGCCCCCTGCTATACCTACCTCCATGAGCCCGTTCGCGATCTTGCTGCCGATCAGGATCGTGGCCGTGAGGCTCGTGCCGCACGCGCGCTGCACGTCGAACGCCGGCGTCTCCGGCGCGAGGCCCGACGACAGCGTCGATTCGCGCGCGAGGTTGAAGTCGCGCGAGTGCTTGAGCACCGCGCCGAGCGCGACGTCGTCGAGCTTTTGGCCTTCGAGGCCGTAGCGCTGCACTAGCGCCCGCAGCACCGCCGTCATCATGTCTTGATTCGACGCGTGCGCGTAGCCCGTGTAGGCGCGGCAGAACGGTATCCGGATGCCGCCGACGATCGCTGCGCGACGTATTCCCTGTCCGTTCATTGGCTCCGCTCCGACGGCAAACACCAGCGGAAAGTATACCGGCGAGCGCAAGGGTCGTGCTTTCGGACCGGGGCACTTTACAATGCGCCGTCGCTCGTCGCGCGCGATACTCGTCGCCTTGCAGGGCCAACGGAGACCGCCATGACATTCGGCCGGATCGTGAGTCGCCTCGCGCTTGCCACGCTCTGCGGCTCTCTCCTAGTCTCGTTTGCCGCGCCGGCCGCCAAGAAGCCCGCAGCGTCGCCGCCGCGCGTCGCGCTGATCGGCATCGAGGCCCTGCCTGCCGTCGCGGCTGCGAACCAGCGCTATCGCGTGAAGTTCGTCGTCGACAACCAGAACACGGAGCCGCTGGGACTCTCGGAAGTGCGCTTCACGATAAGGCTTCTAGGGCACGGCGTGCTGATCGGGCACTCGCTCGGCGACGTGACGATCGAAGCGCTCGATCAGCACACCGTCAACGTCGAAGTTCCGGGCGACACGCTGCCGTCGTATTCCGAGCTGATCGCGAACGCGGGGCCCGGGGAGAAGCTCGACTACGAGCTCTTCGGTAACATCACGCTGTCTCGCGGCATCAAGAAAACGGTGCCGTTTCAGGGTCAAGGTGTCGTAAAGCTCAGCAAGGTGAAAGACGAGCCCGAGGCTCACTAGGGCGCGCCGGCTGCGCCGCGTACCACCGTGTCTCTGCGTGTCCAGCTGCTTCTATTCGGCCTCCTCACGTTGGTTCTCCCGTGGACCGCGCTGCGCTACGTCCAGGAGATGGAAGCGGCGCTCCGCGGCGGTCTCGAGCAGTCGCTGATCGCGAGCGCGTCGACGGTTGCCGCGGCGCTCGAGGAACAAAGCGCGCCGCTGTGCGCGCCGGCGCCTTGCGCGGACGACGATGCACCCGGGCAGGGCACGACCATCTACGCCGCGCCGCTCGCGGAGGAGCCGCGGCTAGACGGCTTGCGCGATGACTGGAGCATCGCGGATGACGCCGCAGTCGCGTTGACGAACGCTCGCGTGCTCGCCGGCGTGCACGGGCGTTTCGCCTATCTGTTCGTCGCAGTGCGCGACGCGGACGTCGTCTACCGGCGCCAGCTCCTGCAGCCGCCTTACGGCGATCGAATCGTGCTCGCTACGGAGCCCGCGCCGGGCACGGTGCGCTGGTTGCTGCTCGCGACGAGCGCGCCCGGCACGTTCCGCGCGCAGGAGACGCAGCCCGAACGCTTCGAGCCGAGCGACAACTACGACGATCGCGTCGTCGGTGCCTGGCAAGCGACTGCGGGCGGGTACGAGGTCGAGGTGCGCATTCCGCTCGCGCTCGTCGGCGGGCGTCTGAGCGTTGGCGTGATCGGCGTCGACCGCGCGGGCGCCGACTACTCCGTCACGCTCGCGGCGACTTGGGACACGACGAGCGGTGCGCCGGGCCGCTTCGTCTATCAGCGGCCGGAGCTCGGCGCGTTGCTCGCGCCGTTCGGCCGCGCCGGCGGACGGTTTCGCATGCTCGATCCCGAAGGTTGGGTGCTCGCGGACGCGGGCGGCGTCGCGGCCCCCATCGTCGATCCAGCGCGCGACAGCATGCTCTCCGACCTGCTGCGATTCGCTTTGCAGCGCGCCGATCCGCCATATCCGGCCGAGCAGCCGCCCGGCAGGCTCGTGGCCGCGCCGGTGCAGCGCGCGCTCGCGGGCGGCAGCGCGACCGCGTGGTACGGACGCGCCGGCGCGCGGGATGCGATCGTCGCTGCCGCGGTGCCGATCGCTGGCGCGCGCGGCGCGAACGGCGCGGTGCTGCTCGAGCAGTCGAGCGATCCGATCTTGACGCTCACGAACCAAGCGCTCGTGCGGCTCATGTCGTTCACGGTGCTCGCGAGCGTCGTCGTCGCGCTCGGTTTACTCGGCTACGCGGCGTGGCTATCGCTTCGCGTGCGCCGGCTCGCACACGCGGCCGAGACCGCGCTTGGGCCGCGCGGGGAGATTCGCGTCGCGATGCCGGGCGCGACGGCAACCGACGAGCTCGGCGATCTCTCGCGCAGCTTCGCGCAGCTGCTTGGGCGTTTGCGCGAGCACACCGATTACTTGCGCACGCTCTCGGGGAAGCTCTCGCACGAGCTCCGCACGCCGCTCGCGGTCGTCACGACGTCGCTCGACAACCTCGCTCACGAGCAACATACGGCCGCGGCGGACGAATACCTCGGTCGTCTTCGCCAAGGCGCCGACCGTCTCGACGCGATCCTCGCCGCAATGAGCGAGGCCGCGCAGCTCGAGCAGGCGATCGGCGAGACACGCGCCGAGACGTTCGATCTCGACGCGGTCGTCGCGGCATGCTGCGCGGCGTACCGAGACGTTTATCCCGATCGGGAGATCGTCTACCGCGGCGCCGCGGCCAACGCGCGGGTCGTCGGTTCCGGCGACCTCGTCGCGCAATTGCTCGACAAGCTGATCGACAACGCGGTGAGCTTCAGCTCGAGCGGAAGCCGAATCGACATCGCGCTCGAGGACGCCGGCCGCGATCTCACGCTCAGCGTAACGAACCGCGGGCCGCCGCTGCCCGAGAAGATGCGCGGGCGGCTGTTCGACTCGCTCGTGTCGATCCGCGAGCAGCGCGACGGCCGTCCGCACCTCGGCCTCGGCCTGCACATCGTCGCGCTGATCGCAAAATTCCACGGCGGTCGAGCGGACGCGGTGGATCTACAGGATGGTGGGGGAGTGACGTTCCGCGTGTGGTTCCCGCGCGCGGTGTAGCGCGCGCAAAGCCGTGCGGGTGAATCGCTGCGCTGCTTCGCCCGGGTGTGAGGCGGAACAGGCGCGCCAGAATGAGCCTATTTCACCGCCGCGAAGTCGCGCGCGGCCTCCGACCACGGCGGCGCATTCTCGAGCGCGGCCGGGACGTCCTCGGGCGAGTCGACGAGCTGCCACATCTCGAAGTGGCGCCGATCCATGAAGCGCTCGGTGATCGCGTGCTCGAGCAGCTCGATCAACGGCCGGAAGTAGTTACGCGTGTTCACGAGCACGATCGGCTTCGTGTAGAGGCCGAGTCGCTTCAGCGTCATCGCCTCGAACAGCTCCTCGAGCGTGCCGGAGCCGCCCGGCAGCGCGACCACGCCATCGCTCTCCGATAGCATCATGTGCTTGCGCACGCGCATGTCCTCGACGATGCGCAGCTCGGTGAGTCTCGGGTGCCCCCACTCGAGCTCCTGCATGAACTTCGGCAGCACTCCGATGATGCTGCCGCCGCCAGCGATTGCGCCGTCGGCGAGCGCGCCCATCGAGCCGACCGCGCCGCCGCCATAGATGATCGAGTAGCCGCGCTCCGCGAGCAGGCCGCCCAAGCGGCGCGCGACGTCGTGATAGACGGCGTCGCATGCGCTGCTCGAGGCGCAGTAAACGCAAATGCTCTTCGCCGAATCGTTCATTGGAGCGCGACCCTCAAGTCCATGTATTAACAGCAAATTATACCCTGCGGCGTGAAGGCGCTATATTTATGGTGGTCCCGTTGTCGCAACATTGCGCGCACCGCGCGCCGCCACAGAGACGAAAAATGATTCGCGTTGTCAGGCGGCTCTCGCTGAGCGCGATCTTCGGCCGCTATGCACGAGCGGCTTCACGCCGCACTGCGATTCGGCTAACACGCCTGCCAATAGTCGGCCGAACGAGGAGTGCGTCCGCCTCGACGGCTCAGACCGGGGATTTTACGGACTCGAAGCTACCGCGCCTCCGCGATGACACCGATTCGCCAACGACTCTCGGCGAGCGGCGTGCGGACGGGAATCAGCTCGTCGCGCCGCCCAAGCTGATCTTCGGCGCGGGCAGAAGCGACGAACCCATGAGGAACTGATCGACCGCGCGCGCCGCGCCGCGGCCCTCGTTGATCGCCCAGACGACGAGCGACTGGCCGCGACGGCAGTCGCCGGCCGCGAACACGCCCGGCACGTTGGTCGCGAACTTGCCGTGCAGCGCTTTGTAGTTGGACCGGCCGTCGAGCTCGACGCCGAGCTTCTGCGCGACGTAGGCCTCCGGCCCCAAGAAGCCCATCGCGAGCAAGATCAAGTCGGCATCGAGCGTCTCGGCGGTGCCGTCGAGCTCGACCATCTTCGGCGCGGCGCCGTCGATCTTCTGCCACTCGATCCGCGTGATCTTGACCGCGCCGACGCCGCCATTGCCGTTCGCGCGAAACTCCTTCGACACCACCGCGTAATTGCGCGGGTCGGCGCCGAAGCGTGCGATCGACTCTTCGTGCGCGTAGTCCGTGCGCAGGATCTTCGGCCAAGTCGGCCACGGGTTGTCGGCCGCGCGCTTCGGGGGCGGCTGCTCGAGCAGCTCGAGGTTGATCAGGCTCGAGCAGCCGTGCCGCAGCGCGGTGCCGATGCAGTCGGCGCCCGTGTCGCCGCCGCCGATCACGACGACGCGCTTTCCCTTCGCGTCGATGAACTTACGGTCCTCGAGGTTGCTGTCGAGCAGGCTCTTCGTGTTCGCGGTGAGGTATTCCATCGCGAAGTGCACGCCGTTGAGCTCGCGGCCCGGGATCTTGAGATCGCGCGGGCTCGTCGCGCCGGTCGTGAGCAGAAGCGCGTCGTGCGACGCGCGCAGCTCAGCCGCGTCGACGTGCTTGCCGACGTCGGCGTTCGTCACGAAACGGATGCCCGATTCGCGCAGGAGATCGACGCGCCGGTTCACGACCTGCTTGTCGAGCTTCATGTTCGGAATGCCGTACATCAGCAGGCCGCCGATCCGGTCCGCGCGCTCGAAGACCGTGACCTCGTGGCCGGCCTTGTTGAGCTGGTCTGCGGCCGCGAGGCCCGCGGGCCCAGAGCCGACGACCGCGACCTTCTTGCCCGTGCGCACCTCGGGCACGTGCGGCTTCAGCCAGCCTTCGGCAAAACCGCGATCGATGATCGCGTTCTCGATGTTCTTGATCGTGACGGCGGGATCGGTGATTCCGAGCACGCACGCGCCTTCGCACGGCGCGGGACACGTACGGCCCGTGAACTCCGGGAAGTTATTCGTCTTCTGCAGGCGATCGAGCGCGTCGCGCCAGCGGCCCTGATAGACGAGGTCGTTCCACTCGGGGATCAAATTATCGATCGGGCAGCCGTCGAGCGATTGGCAGAACGGCACGCCGCAGTCCATGCAGCGAGCGCCCTGATTGCGCAGATGCTCGTCGGCCGGCTGCGTGAAGATCTCGCGGAAGTCGGCGGTCCGTTCGCTCGCGTCGCGATACGGCACGCTCTTCTTCGGATACTCCATGAATCCGGTCGGCTTACCCATGCTGCAAACCGTCCGGCTCTCAGCGGCCCGCTTGGATCGCGAACGTGCCGGTCTCGTCGCGTAGCGTCTGCTCGACTTCCTCGTCGTGCCGCTTGCGCTCGGCAAGCACACGCTTGTAGTCGGTCGGCATCACCTTCACGAACTGCCTGATCGACATCGGCCACTCGTCGAGGATCCGCGCAGCGACAGTCGAGCCCGTGTATTCCTTGTGCAGCTCGATCATCTCGCGCAGCTCGACGATGTCCTCGTCCTCTTCGACGGCCTCGAGGTCGACTGTGCCGGTATTGCACTTCGCGGCGAAGTCCCTGTTCGCATCCCAGACGTACGCGATGCCGCCGGACATTCCGGCCGCGAAGTTGAGACCCGTGGATCCTAAGATCACCGCGCGGCCGCCCGTCATGTACTCGCAGCCGTGGTCGCCGACGCCTTCGATCACGGCCTTCGCGCCGCTGTTGCGCACGCAGAAGCGCTCGGCGGAGCGCCCGCGAAAGAACGCGCGGCCGCTCGTCGCCCCGTAGAGCGCGACGTTGCCGATCAGCACGTTGTCCTCGGCCGCGAAGGTGCTCTCCTTCGGCGGATAGATGATGATCCGGCCGCCCGAGAGGCCCTTGCCGACGTAGTCGTTGCTGTCGCCCTCGAGCTCGAGCGTGATGCCCTTCGCGAGGAACGCGCCGAAGCTCTGGCCGGCGCTGCCGGTGAACTTGAAGCGCACCGTGTCGTACGGCAGCGCGTCCACGCCCCACTTCTTCACGACCTCGTGGGAAAGCATCGCGCCGACCGTCCGGTTCGTGTTGACGATCGGGAACTCCTTGCGAGTCTTCTTGCGCTGCTCGATCGACTTCTTCGCGGCGGCGATCAGCCGGTTGTCGAGCGCGAGATTGAGCCCGTGGTCCTGCTTCCTCGTGCAGTACACCTCGGTCGACTCGTGCGGCTTGCGCGCGGGCTCGAGCAACGGCGAGAGGTCGAGGCCGTGCGCCTTCCAATGGTCGACAACGGCGCGTGTCTGGAGCAGGTCGACGCGGCCGATCAAGTCGACGAAGCGCCGAACGCCGAGGCTCGCCATCACCTGGCGCGCCTCCTCGGCGACCATGAACAAATAGTTCACGACATGCTCTGGCTGGCCCGCGAACTTCTTGCGCAGCACCGGGTCCTGAGTCGCCACGCCGACCGGGCAGGTGTTCAGATGGCACTTGCGCATCATGATGCAGCCGAGCGCGATCAGCGGCGCCGTCGAGAAGCCCATCTCCTCGGCGCCGAGCAGCGCGGCGATCACGACGTCGCGGCCCGTCTTGAGCCCGCCGTCGGTTTGAAGCACCGCGCGGCTGCGCAAGTCGTTCATCACGAGCGTTTGGTGCGTCTCGGCGATGCCGAGCTCCCACGGCAAGCCTGCGTGCTTGATGCTCGTGAGCGGCGAGGCGCCGGTGCCGCCGTTGTCTCCAGAGATCAGCACATGGTCCGCGTGCGCCTTCACGACGCCCGCGGCAATCGTGCCGACGCCGACCTCGGACACGAGCTTCACGCTGATCCGCGCGCTCGGGTTCGAGTTCTTCAAGTCGTGGATCAGCTGCGCTAGGTCCTCGATCGAGTAGATGTCGTGGTGCGGCGGCGGGCTGATCAGGCCCACGCCCGGCGTCGAATAGCGAATCCGCGCGATGTTGTCGTCGACCTTCTTGCCGGGCAACTCGCCGCCCTCGCCGGGCTTCGCGCCCTGCGCCATCTTGATCTGGAGCTCGTCGGCATTGGTCAGGTACCACGCCGTGACGCCGAAACGACCCGAAGCGATTTGCTTGATCGCCGAGCGGCGCGAGTCGCCCGACGGCAGCGGATTGAACCGCGCCGGATCCTCGCCGCCTTCGCCGGTGTTGCTCTTGCCGCCGAGCCGGTTCATCGCGACCGCGAGCGTCTCGTGCGCCTCGGCCGACAAGGAGCCGAAGCTCATCGCGCCCGTGCAGAAGCGCTTCACGATCTCACTCGCGGGCTCGACCTCGTCGATCGAGACGGGCCTCGCCGCGGGCTTGAAGTCGAGCAGGCCGCGCAGCGCGCCGTTGTCGCGCGCTTCCTTGTTGATGTGGTCCGAGAAGATCTTGTACGCGTTGACGTCGCCGCGGCGCGCCGCGACTTGCAGCGAGAAGATCGCCTGCGGATCCCACGCATGGCGCTCGCCGGTGCTGCGCCAGTGGAACTCGCCGGGGTTCGGCAGCGACGGCAGCTTGTCGTCGGGATCTTGCGGATACCCGAGCGCGTGGCGGCGCAGCGTCTCCTCTTCGAGCACGGCGAAGGTCACGCCTTGCAGGCGGCTCACGGTGCCGCCGAAGCAGAGGTCGATCACCTCGTCTGCGATCCCGAGCGCCTCGAAGATCTGCGCGCCCTTGTAGGACTGCAGCGTCGAGATGCCCATCTTCGCCATGACCTTGAGCATTCCCTTCGCGACGGCCTGGCGGTAGTCGCCGACGACGTCGGTGTCGGGGGGCAGCAAGCCGTCCTCGCGCGACTGGGACAGCGCCTCGAACGCGAGGTACGGGTTGATGCCGTCCGCGCCGTAGCCGACGAGCAGGCAGTGGTGGTGCACCTCGCGTGCCTCGCCCGTCTCGAGCACGATGCCGATCCGAGTGCGCTTCGCGCGGCTCACGAGATGGTGGTGCACGGCGCCGCACGCGAGCAGCGAGCTCACGGGCACGCGGTCCGGGCCGATGTTGCGGTCCGACAGCACCACTAAGCTGCATCCGTCGTCGATCGCCGCTTCCGCCTCGCGGCAGATCCTGTCGATCGCGTTCTTTAGGCCGCCCGGCGCGTCGGCGCGCGCGAACGTGATGTCGATCGTGCGCGCCTTCCAGCCGCGGTGGTTCAGCTTCTTGAGGCCGGTGAGCTCCTCGTTCGAAAGGATCGGCTGGCGCAGCCGCAGGCGCTCGGCGTGCTTCGGCGTCGTCTCGAGCAGATTCGCCTCGGGGCCGACGTAACACTCGAGCGACATGATGACTTCCTCGCGGATCGAGTCGACCGGCGGGTTCGTCACTTGTGCGAAGAGCTGGCGGAAGTAGTCGTAGAGCATCCGTGGCTTGTCGGACAGCACCGCGAGCATGCTGTCGTTGCCCATCGACCCGACGGGGTCGCGGTGCTCCTTCACCATCGGCTGCAGCATGAATTGCAGCGTCTCGGTCGTGTAGCCGAACGCCTGCATCCGCGGCAACAGCGTGTCGCGGTCGATCTTCTCCTCGCCGCGTTGCGCCGACACGTCGCGCAGCGCGATCCGGTTCGCGTCGAGCCACTTGGCGTACGGGCGGCGGCTCGCGAACTCGTTCTTGATCTCCTCGTCGGGCACGAGGCGGCCGCGCTCGAAGTCGATCAGGAACATGCGGCCGGGCTCGAGGCGGCCCTTCGCCTTCACGTTCGCGGGGTTGATCGGCACGACGCCGACCTCGCTCGCCATGATCACGCGATCGTCCTTCGTGAGGTAGTAGCGGCTCGGGCGCAGCCCGTTCCGGTCGAGCACGGCGCCGATGCACTTGCCGTCGGTGAACGTGATCGACGCGGGGCCGTCCCACGGTTCCATCAGGCACGAATGGAACTCGTAGAACGCGCGCTTCGCCGCGGGCATCAGCTCGTTCTTCTGCCACGCCTCCGGAATCATCATCATCACGGATTCCTGGAGCGTGCGGCCGGTCTGGACCAGGAACTCGAGCACGTTGTCGAAGGTGCCCGAGTCGGAGCAATCGGGCTCGACGACGGGGAAGAGCTTCGTCAGCGACTCGCCGTAGAGCTCGCTCTTCGCGACCCCCTGGCGCGCGCGCATCCAGTTCTCGTTGCCGCGAATCGTGTTGATCTCGCCGTTGTGCGACATGTAGCGATTCGGCTGCGCACGGTCCCAGCTCGGGAACGTATTCGTCGAGAACCGCGAATGCACCATCGCGAGGTGCGTCTTGTAGTCCGGGTCGTCGAGATCCGGATAGAAGTTCTTGAGCTGGCCCGGCGTGAGCATGCCCTTGTAGATCAGCGTGGTCGTCGACAGGCTGCAGATGTAGAACTGCTTCGCCTGACGGAGCGTCTTGTCGCCGCGCAGCTCGTGGCTCGCGCGCTTGCGGATCAGATACAGCTTCCGCTCGAACGCCGCGCCTTCCGTGGCCGCGCCGGCCGCGATCAGCAGTTGCTCGATCTGCGGCATCGCCGCGCGCGCGCCGTCGCCTAGATCGGCTTCCTTCGGGCGCGTCGGCACGACTCGCCAGCCGAGCAGCGTCTGTCCTTCCTCGGCGCAGATCCGTGCGACCGCCGCCTTGCAGCGCTCGCGCTCGCCTGCGTCGGTCGGCAGGAACACGTTGCCGGCCGCGAGCTTGCCGGCCGGCGGCAGCTCCACCCCGAGCTCGCGCTTCGCGACCTTCGCGAGGAACTCGTGCGGCAGCGCCGTGAGAATCCCCGCGCCGTCGCCCGTGTTTTGCTCCGCGCCGCGCGCGCCGCGATGATCCATGCGGCAGAGGAGGTGATCCGCGTCGAGCAGAATCTGGTGGCTCCGCTCGCCTTTGATGTGCGCGACGAAGCCGACACCGCAGCTGTCGTGCTCGAACTCCGGCCGATAGAGGCCGTGAGCCGGCGGCAAGCCGTATCGAGTTTCGTCACTCATATCCGCCGCTCCTCGTCGCGCTCAAGCCGGTGGACGGGCCCACGTTGGGGCGAACATCGTCGCAGACAATCGAGACACGTTTTTCCGTAGCTCCAGTCATAGTCCTAGATGAGCGGCCGCCGTCGTCGGGCTCCGCTTGTCGAATTGTTCTAGTGGCTGGCAGTTACGAAGCTGGACCTGCGAAGCCGTTCGGCCTATCGATCTGCCGCGGAGCGGCCGTTGTTATTGGCCGAGCAGGCGTATGCCGGCCGTCAACTATATGAAAGCGTTGAACTCCACGTCAATCGGACGCCGGCGCGCTGCCGCCGGCCGGAAGCTCAGGCGGCGTGCCACCGGTAGCCCATGCCGTATACGGTCTGGATCGCATCGAACGACGGGTCAATACTCAAGAATTTCGCACGAATTCTCTTCACCTGGGACGTGACCGTACCGTCATCGAGAACGGCATTGGCCGCCGCCATGAGCTGCTCGCGGTTCTTCACGTGCCCCGGGTGCAGCGCGAGCGCATAGACCACCCAGAACTCGGTCAGCGTGAGCGGCACGGCCTCGCCCCGCCACTGCGCGGTCATCCGGTCGCGGTCGAGCACGAGCGATCCCTGCTCGAGCCGGTCGCTCTCCTCTTCACTCGAGCTCAGCGCCTCGACGCGCCGGAACAGCGCCGCGACGCGCGCGAGCAAGTGCTCGAGGCTCACGCGCTTCGTGAGGTAATCGTCGGCGCCGAGGCGCAGGCCCGAGACCGCGTCGAGCTCGCTCTCGCGCGCGGTCAAGAAGATGATCGGCAGCTGCGCCGAGCGCGCACGCAACTGTCGGCAAAGCTCGAACCCTCCCTCGACCTCCGCGCCGAGGTTCACGTCGATGATCACGAGGTCCGGCAGCCGATTCTCGAACGCCGCGAGAGCGTCCTTGCGGCCCGAGTAGCCCGCGACGCGATAACCCTGGCGGCGCAGCCCCGCGAGGTAGTTGTCGCGGATCGCGGCATCGTCCTCGACGACTGCGACCAGTTTCGGTGTGGACATAACGGGGATCACATACCGTTCAGGTTCGGCTTGGCATCATAGCGGGCGGTATCGTGGGAGTGCCAAGGAGGAGGGATTCATGGCAAATCGGAGTGGACTCAAGCTTTGTGCGGCAGTCGTCGGCGTCGTTCTCGGCGCCTCGGCCTGCTCGACGCTGGACCCGTATACGCGGGAAGAGGAAACCTCGCATGCGCAGCGGCAGGCGGTGATCGGCGCCTCGGTTGGCGCGGCGGTCGGGCTGATCACGGGCGACAGCTCGGTGGAGCGCAAGAAGCGCGCGCTGATCGGCGCGGGCTTGGGCGCGCTCGCGGGCGCGGGCGTCGGCAACTACATGGACCGCCAGGAGGCGGCGCTCAGGAAAGAGCTCGAGCAGACCGGCGTGAGCGTTACGCGCTCCGGCGACAACATTACGCTCAACATGCCGGGCAACATCACGTTCAAGACCGATAGCGCGGACTTGAACGCGAGCTTCTACGACGTGCTGAACTCGGTCGGCAAGGTCGTGAACGAGTTCGAGCAGACGGTGATCGAGGTCGCGGGCCACACCGACAGCACCGGCAGCGACCAGTACAACCAGGCGCTTTCGCAGCGGCGCGCGGACGCGGTGGCCGCGTACATCAAGACGCGCAGCGTGCGCGCAGACCGGATCATCACGGTCGGCGCGGGCGAGAAGCATCCGGTCGCGTCGAACGATACCCCCGACGGGCGCCAGCTCAACCGTCGCGTCGAGCTCACGCTCGTGCCGCTGGCGGAGAAGTCGTAGCGAGGCCCCTGGCGTCCCTAAGTCCTGAAACGAGAAGGGCGCGCCGCTTTCGCGGCGCGCCCCCTTGTCCTTCCAAGCCTTCAGCTAGCCCGAGCTGCGTTTGCGCACCGGCTTAGGCCGTCGCCATCTGTGTGCGCAGCTTCTTGATCGCGTTCGCCTCGATCTGGCGAATGCGCTCGGCCGACACGTCGTACTCGGCCGCGAGCTCGTGCAACGTGGCCTTGTCGTCCGTGAGCCAGCGGCGCGCGAGAATGTCGCGGCTGCGCTGGTCGAGCTTGCCGAGCGCGGCGTCGAGCCGGTCGTGCGCGTCGGTGTCGAAGTCCTCACGCTCGACGTGCTTCGCCGGGTCGCTGTTCGGGCTCGGCAGATAGGCGGCCGGCGCGTAGTCCTCGTCGTCCGTCGGATCGGGGTCGAACGAGACGTCGTAGCTCGACAGCCGCTGCTCCATCTCGTTGACCTCGCGAGCGGTGACGCCGAGGTCCTTCGCGACGGCTTCGGCCTCCGCGCGGTTCAGCCAGCCGAGGCGCTTCTTGGCCTTGCGGAGGTTGAAGAAGAGTTTCCGTTGCGCCTTGGTCGTCGCGACCTTCACGAGGCGCCAGTTGCGGAGCACATACTCGTGGATCTCCGCGCGGATCCAGTGAACCGCGAAGGAGACGAGCCGAACCCCTACGTTCGGGTCGAAGCGCTTGACGGCCTTCATGAGGCCAACGTTGCCTTCTTGAATCAGGTCGCCGAGCTGCAAGCCGTAGCCCGCATAGCCGCGCGCGACGTGCACGACGAAGCGCAAATGGGCGAGCACGAGCTTGCGCGCCGCGTCGAGATCGTTCGTGTCGCGGAACTTGACCGCGAGGTCGTGCTCCTCCTCGGCGGTGAGCATCGGTACCGTATTCGCGGCATGAATGTACTGGTCGAGGCTGCCGGTCCGGGCCGTGAGCAGAAGCTCGGGCTGACGGGGCGCCAAAGCAGTCGTAGTCATTACCTTACCTCCCTGGAGCGCGCGATATTAGCACTCGGGTCGTTAGAGTGCTAACAAGCGGATTCGTTCCCTCGGCGACGGCCCTGGAGCCCGCGCCGCGCTTGGCTTAGCGGGGCTCGACCGCCCGCAAGTGTCGGGCGGTCGCGAGCCCCGCACCGGCCCAGCCTAACAAGGCTCCGCCGGCCAACAACACGCCCGTCTCCCGCCACGACGGCCCCGCGAGCGCGAACTGGCTGTCATACAAGGCCGCGAGGTTGCTGACCGGGGACTTCAGGATCGCCAGGGTGGCGAGAATCAGGAGGTAGGCGAGGATCGCGCCGGCGAGCCCATAGCAGAGCCCGAGATACAAGAACGGGCGGCGGATGAACCCGTCCGTGCCGCCGACGAGCTTCGTCACCTCGATTTCGGCGCTACGGTTCTGAATCTCGAGCCGGATCGTGTTGCCGATCACGATCGCGACCCCGAGCGCGAGCAGCACGGTCGCAAGGTCGACGATCCGTACGCTAAGAGCAAGCATCGCGCGGAGCCGCCCGACCCATTGCGTGTCGAGCTGCACGAGGTCGGTCTCCGGCAGCTTGCGGATCGCGGCTGCGACGCCCTCGACGTTGCCGGCGGCGCCGCTCGCGGGTCGGATCACGAGCGCGTCGGGCAGCGGATTGCCCTCGAGCGCGTCGAGCGCCGTGCCGAAGCCCGAGTGGGCGCGGAAGTCCTCGAGCGCGGTGCCGCGGTCGATGAACTGCACGCTCGCGACGTCGGGCCGCGCCGCGATCTCGCGCGCGAGCGCGCGCGCACGATCCGTCGGCACCTCGAGCTTGAAGTAGACGGTGAAGTCCGCCGCGCTCTGCCAGCCGCCGCTCAAGGTGCCGAGGTTGCTCACGAGCACGCGCAGGCCCGCGGGCAGCGCGAGCGCGATCGCGATCACGAGAACGGTGAGCAGCGTCGCGAACGGCTGCGCCCTAAGGCGACGCATGGCGTCGACGAGGTTGTCCCGATGGAGACCGAAGTAACGAAGCATGGTGGCTCAGTGCGCGCCGGGGGAATCCGACTCGATGCGCCCCGCGACGAGCTTGAGCCGCCGGTGCGGCATCGACTCGATCAGCTCGAGGTCGTGAGTCGCGATCAGCAGCGTGACTCCGACCTCGTTGAAGCGCGCGAACAGCTGCATGATCTCGGCCGAGAGATCGGGGTCGAGATTGCCGGTCGGCTCGTCGGCGATCAGCACGTCGGGCCGCGGCGCGAGAGCCCGCGCGATACCGACTCGCTGCTGCTCGCCCGTCGACAGCGTGATCGGCGGATGCGTCTCGCGGCCGAGCAGCCCCACTTGATCGAGCGCCGCGCGCACGCGCTTGTCGATCTCGCGGCGACTAGCTCCCGCGATCACGAGCGGCAGCGCGACGTTGTCGTACACGCTGCGGTCGTAGAGCAGCTTGTGGTCCTGGAACACGACGCCGAGCCGTTGTCGAAACCTCGGGATCCGGCGGCGCGGAATCCGCGCGGTGTTCTGGTCGTTCACGAGCACGGTGCCGCGCGTCGGCCGGTCGATCAGCGCGATGAGCCGCAGCACCGTGCTCTTGCCGGCGCCGGACGGACCCGTGAGGAACGCGAGCTCGCCGCGCTCGATATTGAAGGTGACGCCCGCGAGCGCCTCGCGGCCGCCGTCGTAGCGCTTGTGGACGTTCTCGAAACGGATCAAGCGGCGCGTTCCCCGATCAGCGCGCGGACGAACTCGCTCGCGCGAAACTCCTCGAGGTCGTCGACGCCCTCGCCGAGCGCGACGAACCGAATCGGCAGCTCGAGCTCGCGCGCGATCGCGAGCAGGATCCCGCCTTTGGCAGTTCCGTCGAGCTTCGTGATCGCGAGCCCAGTGACGCCGAGCCGCTCGTGGAACTTCAGCGCCTGCGCGAGCGCGTTCTGGCCTTGGCTCGCGTCGAGCACGAGCAGCGTCTCGTGCGGCGCGCTCGCGTCGAAGCGCTTGATCACGCGCTTGATCTTATCGAGCTCGTCCATGAGCCCCGACGCCGTGTGCAGCCGGCCCGCGGTATCGGCAATCACGACGTCGAGGCTGCGCGCGCGCGCCGCGACGAGCGCGTCGTGCACGACGGCGGCGGGGTCTGCGCCCGGCGCCTGTGCGATCACGGGCACGTTCGCACGCCGGCCCCATTCCTGGAGTTGCTCGACGGCGGCCGCGCGGAACGTGTCGGCCGCCGCGAGGATTACCGAGTGGCCCGTGGCCTTGAGCCGATGGGCGAGCTTGCCGACCGTCGTCGTCTTGCCCGTGCCGTTCACGCCGAGCACGAGGATCACGAACGGCCGATGGCCCCCCGCGAGGCTGAGCGGCGCCTCGACTTTGGCGAGCAGGCCGAGCGCGGTCTGCGCCAAGGTCTCGGCCGCCGATTGTTTTGCGGCGCGGCGATGCTCGCGCCGCATCTCGGCGATAAGCCATTCGGTCGCGTTCACGCCGACGTCGGCGGTGAGCAGGCGCGTCTCGAGGTCTTCGATCGTCGCCTCGTCGAGCGGCTTGGTCCCAAGGCCGAGCAAGTCCGACGCGAGCCACGACGTGCCGCGATTCAAGCGTGTTTTGAGCTTTGCGAAAAAGCCGGAGGTCTTCTCCGTCTTCGAGTCGGCGGCCACGGGGGAGACGCTCCTTGCCGGACGTGCGGGTGAAATCCTTCTGTTAGTGTTGCGCACATGCCTAGACGCAGCAACGCCCGCCGCGGGCCGCCCGGCAGCGTACGGATCATCGCGGGCGAATGGCGCGGCCGCCGAATCCCGATCGTCGACGAGACGGACGTTCGGCCGACGCCGGATCGCGTGCGCGAGACCGTGTTCAACTGGCTGCAGGCGAGCATCGCAGGCGCGCGCGTGCTCGATCTCTATGCCGGCACCGGCGCGCTCGGCTTCGAATCCTTGTCGCGCGGCGCCGCCGAAGCGTGGTTCGTCGAGCAGGACGCTCGGCTCGTCGAGGCGCTGTACGCGCAAGCGGAGTCGTTCGGCGCGAAGCCGCGCATCGTTCGGCAGGACGCCGCGGCGTTCCTTCGCGGCAGCGCCCCGCAGCGCTTCGACGTCGTGTTCCTCGACCCGCCCTACGCCCTGCCGGTCGAGCCGCTGCTCGACCTCTTGCCGCCGTGGGTCGCCGAGGAAGGCGTGATATACGTCGAGCGGCCGTTACCGCCCGGATTGCCCGACCTCGAGGGTGGCGAGTGGTGCAAGCGCGGCCACGCGGGTACGGTCGACTATGGCTTGCTCGTTTCGCGGTCCGATGCGGCTGGGCGCTACAATGCGGCGTCTTGAGGGTTCACGCGAGCTCGCCACGTGAAAATCGGCGCCATGTATCCCGGCACGTTCGATCCGATCACTCGCGGCCACGAGGAGATGGTGCGCCGCTGCGTGCGGCTCTTCGACCGCGTCGTCGTTGCGATCGCGGCAAGCCCGAAGAAGGCGCCGCTGTTTCCGCTCGAGGAACGAGTCGAGCTCGCGCGCGAGGTGCTGCGCGACTTGCCCGAGGTCTCGGTCACGGGTTACACCGGCCTCACGGTGGACTTCGCGCGCGAGAACGGGCTCAAGGCGATCGTCCGCGGACTGCGCGCCGTGTCCGACTTCGAGTACGAGTTCCAGCTCGCGACGATGAACCGACATCTCACCGAAGGCGTCGAGACGATTTTTCTGACCCCTTCGGAACAGCACACGTTCATTTCGTCGAGCCTCGTGCGCGAGATCGCGGAGTTCGGCGGCGACGTCGCGGCCTTCGTGCATCCGCACGTTTCGGACAGCCTCAAGGTGAGGTTCTCGAAAGCCCGCCGATGATCGCGACCACCCTGCGGATAATCGCCGGCCGATGCCTTCGCCGGCTCGCGTCTCTCACGCCGCGCGTGCTGCTCGCGGTCGCGTCGCTCGCGCTCGCGGCGCAGGGTCACGCACAGGCGCAAGCGGCGACGGCGCCCGTTCGCGCGAGCAAGGAGATGGTGGTCACGGCGAACCGCTACGCGTCCGAAGCGGGCCTCAAGATCCTGCGCGAAGGCGGCAACGCCGTCGACGCCGCGATCGCGGTTCAGCTCGTGCTGTCGCTCGTCGAGCCGCAGTCATCGGGTGTAGGCGGCGGCGCGTTCATGTTGCTGTACGACGAGCCGAGCGGCGGCGGCAAGCCGGCGATCGTCGCGTACGAAGGGCGCGAGACCGCGCCCGCCGCGGCGACGCCCGACATGTTCCTCGCGGACAACGGCCGCGCCGCGCCGTTCGCCCAGGTCGGCGTCGGCGGGCTTTCGGTCGGCGTGCCCGGCGTAATGCGGATGCTCGAGCTTGCGCATCGCGAGCACGGCAGGCTCCCATGGGCGAAGCTGTTCGAGCCCGCGATCGCGCTCGCCGACGACGGCTTCGTCGTCTCGGTGCGGCTGCACGCGTTGCTCGACGGCTTCAAGCGATTCGCGCGTGCGGAGGACTTCCGTCGCTACTTCTACGATGCGGCCGGCGAACCGCTGCCCTCGGGCACGAAGCTCAAGAATCCGGACTACGCGGCGACACTGCGCTTGCTCGCGGCGAAGGGCGCCGAGCCGATGTACTCGGGCGAGCTCGCGGCCGCGATCGTGCGCGCCGTACGCGAGAACAACGTGCGCGCAGGCCGGCTCACGCTCGACGACATGAAGGGCTACCGCGCGCACGAGTCCGAGCCGCTTTGCTCGCCGTATCGAACATGGAAGGTCTGCGGGCCGCAGCTCCCTTCTTCCGGCGGCGTGACGACGCTTCAGATCTTGAAGATGCTGAGCCGCTTCGAGCTCTCGGAGCTGCGCGACGACCGCGTCACGTCGATCCATCTGATCGCCGACGCGAGCCGGCTCGCGTTCGCGGACCGGAACTTTTATCTCGGCGACCCGAGTTTCGTTCCGGCGCCCGTCGCGGGGCTACTCGACCAGCGTTACGTCGACACGCGCGCGTCCGCGATCGATTTGAAGCGCGCGCTGCCCGCGGTGAAGCCCGGCGCGCCGGCCGGCGTCGCAGCCTGGAACTTCGCGCCGACGGTCGCGGCGGAACGGCCGTCGACGAGCCACTTCTCGATCGTCGACCGAAACGGCGACGCCGTGTCACTGACGACGAGCGTTCAGGGCGCGTTCGGCAGCCAGCTCATGGCGGGCGGCTTCATCTTGAACAACGAGCTCACCGACTTCGACTACGAGCCCGAAAGCGGCGGCAAGCCGGTCGCGAATCGCATCGAGGGCGGCAAGCGGCCGCTGAGCTCGATGGCGCCGACGCTCGTGCTCGACGACCGCGACCGGATCCGGCTCGTCGTCGGCTCGCCGGGCGGCACGCAGATCATCGGCTTCGTCGTGCAGACGCTCGTAGGCGTGCTCGACTGGCATCTAGACGTGCAGCAGGCCGTCGCGGCTCCGCACTTCCTCGCGCAGGAAGGCCCGATCGAGCTCGAGCAGGGCACGGCGCTCACGGCCGACGCGGCCGCGCTCGGCGCTCTCGGTCACACCACCGCCGTCCGCGTGATGAACAGCGGCCTGCACGCGATCGCGATCGACTACGCGGACAAGGACAAGAGGACGCTCTCGGGCGCGGTCGATCCGCGCCGCGAAGGCGTCGCGCTCGGCGATTAGCGCTGGCAGCTCGAGCAGAAGTAGGTCGCGCGTTGGCCCACGACGCGCTCGCGGATGGGGTCGCCGCAGCGCTTGCACGGCTCGCCGGCTCGCTCGTACACGTTTAGCGACTGACGGAAGTAACCCGGGTTGCCCTCGCCGTCGACGTAGTTGCGCAGCGTCGTGCCGCCTTCCTCGAGCGCGTCCAAAAGCACGGCACGGATCGAATCGACGAGCGGCTCGAACCTCGCGCGCGCGATCCGGCCGGCCGCACGCAGCGGGTGTACACCTGCGCGAAACAGCGCCTCGTTCGCATAGATATTGCCGACGCCGACGACGATCCGTCCGTTCATCAGGTGCGGCTTGATCGCCACGCGCCGCCCGCGGCTGGCATCGGCGAGATAGTCGGCCGTGAACTCGGGGGAGAGCGGCTCCGGTCCGAGCGGCTTCAAGAGCGGATGTGAGTCTGGCGCGGTCGTGAGCAGCCAGCTGCCGAAGCGCCGCGGGTCGTTGAAGCGCAGACAGCCGCCGCCCGCGAGCACCAGATCGACGTGGTCATGCGGGCCGTGCGCGGGGGGGTTCGGAAGATATCGCAGGCTGCCGGACATGCCGAGATGCACGAGCAGCGTGCCTGCGCGCGTGCCGAACAAAAGATACTTGCCGCGCCGCTCGAGCGCGTCGATGCGTTGCCCGGCGAGCTCCCTCGACAGCGTTTTCGGAACCGGCCAGCGCAGCCGCGGCTCGCGCACCTCGACGGCCGCGATCGAGCGACCGACCACGTACGGGGCCAATCCGCGGCGCGTCGTTTCGACTTCGGGTAGCTCGGGCACCGGGCTGAGCTTACGCCGCCGCGCCAGACACAGGCCATTCGGTGGCTACGGAGCGCGGCGCACGCAGTAAGTACTTGCCGCAATATGGAGGCGATTCGAGCGATCGGCTATATTTACGCGCCATTCGAGGGTGCGGCGCGCACTCCGTCACCCGAACGACAGCGAGGAACCCTAGCGGTGGATTTCATCTACGCGCATCTCTACGGCTTGGCCGATCTCGGCGTCTTGGGCTACGTGATCGTCACGTTGCTCTGGCTGCACACGACGATGATGTGCGTGACGCTGTACTTCCACCGCGACCAGGCACACCGCTCGGTCGACCTGCACGCGGCGGTGCGGCACTTCTGCCGCTTTTGGCTCTGGATGAACACGGGCGCATCGACGCGCGAGTGGGTGGCCGTGCACCGCAAGCACCACGCGCACTGCGAGCAACCGGGCGATCCTCACAGCCCACGGCTGTTCGGCCTGAAGAAGGTGCTGCTCGAGGGCGCCGAGCTCTATCGCGCCGAAGCGCGCAATCCAGAAACCGTCGAGAAATACGCGAAGGGCTGCCCTGACGACTGGCTCGAGAACAACGTCTACCACAATCCACACGGCAGCTATTACGGCATCTGGCTGATGGGTATCGCCGACCTCGTGCTCTTTGGCGTGCCGGGCATCATCATGCTCGCGCTGCAACTTTCGAACATGCCGTTGCTCGCGGCCGGCGTGATCAACGGCCTGTGCCATGCGAAGGGCTACCGCAATTTCGAGACCGACGACGATTCCACGAACCTCTGGCCCATCGGGCTCTTCATCGCGGGCGAGGAGCTGCACAACAACCACCATGCGTTTCCGACCTCGGCGCGCTTCTCGATGCGCCGCCACGAGGTCGACATGGGCTGGTTGCACTTGAAGGCGCTCGTGTTCTTCGGGCTCGCGAAGATTCGCCGCGTGGCCAATGCCCCCGCGCTCGAGCAATCGGCGCGCACCGCCGCCGACCTCGACGAGCTGCGCGCGATCATCGTGCACCGCATGTACGTGCTGCGCGCCTATATGCAGAGAGTCACGCTGCCGGTTCTGCGTCGCGAAGCCGAGAGCCTCGGCGCCAACAAGAGCTCGCTACTACGCGCCGCACGCAGGGCGTTGATCCGCCACCCGCAGATGTTGGATGAGGGCTCGCGCAAGCGCCTCGCGGAGCTCGCGGCGCGGCATCCGCGCTTCGAGACGGTGCTGCAGTTTCGTAACGAGCTCAGGAACCTCTGGGAAGGCGCCCACACGAGCAACGAGCGGTTGCTCGCGGACTTCCGCGAATGGTGCGCGCGCGCGGAGCAGAGCGGGATCCAGGGATTGCAGGACTTCGTCGCGTACCTGAAGTCGTTTCGCGCGGTGCGCGAGACGGTGGTCGGCTTGCGCTAACTGCGCGGGCGAACGCTCGGCGAGCGGCGCGATCGCGTCGAGCCGCCAAAACAAAAACCCGCCTTTCGGCGGGTTTTTCGTCTAGCTCGTGGGGCGACGAGCTATTTGATCTTGGTCTCTTTGTAGATCACGTGCTTGCGGACGCGCGGATCGTACTTCGTGACTTCCATCTTCTCCGGGTGCAGCCGGCGATTCTTCGTCGTCGTGTAGTAATGGCCGGTGCCGGCCGAGGACATCAGGCGGATTTTCTCGCGCATCGTCGTTGACTCCGTCTTAGATGTGCGCGCCCTTAGCGCGCAGATCCTTCACGACCGCCTCGATCCCGCGCTTGTCGATGATGCGCAGACCCTGGCGGGACACACGCAAGCGAACGAATCGCTTCTCGCCCTCGAGCCAGAAGCGCTGCACGTGCAGGTTCGGCAGGAAACGGCGGCGCGTCTTGTTGTTCGCGTGCGAAACCTTGTTGCCGGTCATCGGGCGCTTGCCCGTGACGTCGCATACTCTCGACATGGCTGAATACTCAGGGAGCCCTCGAAGGGGCCGGCACTATACCGGTTGGCGCCAGGCGTGGGCAAGGTAGCCGGCCGGCCTCAAGCCGGCTCGCGCCCGCTCGCGCCGCCGCCGAGAGCCCCTCCCGAGACACGCCGGAAGACCATCCCTGGGGCTCGGCGCCGCACATCCCTGTGCGGCGACGGTCTCGGGAGGGGCTCTCGACGTCGACGCAAGCGGGTTCGGCGTCAGCGGTCGCCCCACTTCGCAGCACCGACCACGCCGGTCAGATCCACCCCCTCTCGGCTAGGGACACGTGGCCACCGCGGCTCACGACGACGTGGTCGAGGAGGCGGATTTCGACGAGGGCGAGCGCCTTTGCGAGCTTGAGCGTGATGCTGCGGTCGGCTTCGCTCGGCTCCGATACGCCCGAGGGATGGTTGTGCCCCGCGATCACCGCGGAAGCGTTGTTCTGCAGCGCGCGCTTCACGACCTCGCGCGGATACACGGTCGCGCCGTCGATCGTGCCGCGAAATAGCTCCTCGTAACGAATCACGCGATGGCGCGTGTCGAGGAACAAGCAGCAGAACACCTCGTGCGGCAAGTCGAGCAGCCGCGCCTTGAAGAACCGGGCTGCGTCGAGGGGCGCCTCGAGCGCGCTGCGCGGGTCCTGCGGCGCCTCGAGGTAGCGTCGGCCGATCTCGAGCGCGGCCGCGAGCCTCGCGGCACGCGCGGGCCCGACACCACGCGCCCGCGCGAGCTCGTCCGCGCTCGTGCCGAGCAGTGCCGCGAGACCGCCCCAGGTTTCGAGCAGGCGCCGCGCGAGGTCCGCGACGTTCTCTCCGCGACTGCCCGTGCCGAGCAGCACCGCGAGCAGCTCGCCGTCGGACAGCGACGCAGGTCCCGACCCTAGCAGCCGTTCGCGAGGTCGTTCCGATCGCGGCCATTGGCTCAGTGTCAACGCGCGCTCCGCCGGGAAGAGTCCGTCATCCTCGGCTGCGCAGGCGCACGTCGCATGCCCGATTAGTCCGCGAGGACATAAGAAAAGCTCGATTCGCCAGTGGCGAGGCCGCACGCTCCCAGCGTAAGCTCGGTCGCCTTGGAGACACCCCGATGCCGACCGAACGAGGCAATCCGACGCGAGTGCTGCTCGGCGTAACCGGCGGGATCGCGGCGTACAAGGCACCCGAGCTCGTGCGCCGGCTCGTCGAGCGCGGCTGCGAAGTCCAAGTCGTGATGACCGACGGCGCGCGCCGTTTTGTGACGCCGCTCACATTCGAAGCCGTCTCCGGTCGGCGCGTGCGCGACGATCTCTGGGATTCCGAGGCCGAAGCATCGATGGGCCACATCGAGCTTGCGCGCTGGGCCGACGTCGTGATCGTCGCGCCCGCGACGGCGCATTTCATGGCGCAGCTTGCGTCCGGTTTCGCGGGCGACCTGCTGAGCACGCTCTGCCTCGCGACCACGGCGCCCGTCGTGCTCGCTCCCGCCATGAATCAAGCGATGTGGGCGAACGCAGCGACACAGGCGAATCGCGCGCTGCTCGAGTCGCGCGGCGTCCGGCTGCTGGGGCCGGCGGAGGGCGACCAAGCGTGCGGCGAGATCGGCCCGGGGCGAATGCTCGAGCCGCTCGCGATCGCGGCGGCGCTGCTCGAGACTCCCGGACGGTTGCGGCTGCACTCGCTCGCAGGACTCAAGGTGCTTGTCACGGCGGGGCCGACGCGCGAGCCGATCGATCCGGTGCGCTACATCACGAACCGAAGCTCGGGGAAGATGGGCTACGCGCTCGCAGCCGCCGCGCGCGAAGCGGGCGCCGAGGTCGTGCTCGTGAGCGGGCCCGTCTCGCTGCCCGCGCCGGCCGGTGTGCGGCGTGTCGACGTCGAGACTGCGGACGAGCTCTATGCGAAGGTGCACGACGAGATCAAAGGCGTCGATATCTTCGTCGGCTGCGCCGCCGTGTCCGACTATCGGCCGCAGAAGGCCGAGCCACACAAGATCAAGCGCAAGTCGGCCGAGCTCGATCTCGCGCTCGTGCGCTCGCCCGATACGCTTGCGAGCGTTGCGCAGCTGCCGAGCCCGCCGTTCACGGTCGGGTTCGCGGCCGAGACGCAAGACGTCGCGCGGCATGCGCGCGAGAAGCTCGAGAAGAAGCGCATCGACATGATCGCCGCGAACCAGGTCGGCCGCGATTGCGGCTTCGACCGGGAGACGAACGCTCTGACCGTCTACTGGCCCGGAGGCGAGCTCGCGCTCGGCGAAGGCTCGAAACCGGTGCTCGCGCGGCGGCTCGTCGAGCTGATCGCCGAGCGCTACGGGGCGGCGAACCGCAAGGTGCGTCCGAGCACGCGCACGGGCTGACTGCGCGGCCACAGTTCGATACAAGAAGACAAAGGATCCGTTTTGACCGACGCCCGCCTTCGCTCCGTCGAGCTCAAAATCCTGAACCCGCGAATCGGCACGGACCTGCCGCTGCCGAAGCGCGCGACGTCGGGGTCTGCAGGCCTCGACCTGCGCGCGTGCATCGATCAGGCGATCGATCTGCCGCCCGGCGCGACGGAATTGATTCCAACCGGAATCGCGATTCACCTCGCCGACCCCGGCCTCGCCGCTGTGATCGTGCCGCGCTCCGGGCTCGGGCACCGGCACGGCATCGTGCTCGGTAACTTGGTCGGGCTGATCGACTCCGACTACCAGGGCGAGCTCTTGATCTCGTGCTGGAACCGCGGCCAGAAATCGTTTCGGATCGAGCCCGGCGAGCGGATCGCGCAGCTCGTGGTCGTGCCGGTCGTGCCGGTGGAGTTCGAGGTTGTCGAGAGCTTCGAGCAGAGCCGCCGTGGCGCTGGCGGCTTCGGCCACACGGGTCGGGAGTGATCAGCCGCCCTTGAGCTGCTTGAAGCGGCGGATGTCGTCGTCGAACGAGTTGCGCACCGTCTCCTGAGTGGAGCGCGCGTGCGACAGCGTCTGCTCGTAGAGGTTGATCGAGCCCACGGTCCGCGAGATGTCGGTCTGCAGGTTTTCGGGAACCTGCGGCGCGTTCTCACGCGCGGTATAGGGCTTGTAGTTGCTCGCCTCGTCCTGGAGCGTCAGGAGACGCTTGCGCAGGTTCGCGAGATAGAGCTCGGTCACCTTGATCTGCGACTCGAGCAGCTCGAGTCGGCGGTTACGCAAGTCCTCGATATCGGAGACCGAGATGTACGTCTCGAGCAGCATCTTGTCCCTGCGTGCGATCTCCTCGCGCTGTTGTTTTGCTTTCTCGGCCTCGGCAGCGAGGCGCGCCTTCTCGGCGCGCTGCTCCGGCGTGAGCTCGCCCTGCTCGAAGCCAACATGCACGCCTTGCTGGTTCAGCACGTTGCGATCGGCCTTCGCGTACTCCGGCGGGATGCTGTCGCCGTAGTGCACGACGCCCTTGTCGTCGGTCCATTGATAGAGCTTGCCCGGCTGCCCAGTCTTCTGCTGGGCGCCGACGAAGGAGGGCAGCGCGACCGCGAGGACCGCAAGCCATGCGAGGTGCTGACGCATGCTCAAATTAGGTTAACCGCCGCCGTTCGATCCTGTAGATATACCAAATTTCCGCCCGAACGAAGCTCCTGCGCCCCGATTTTTGCAACGTACCTCTCACTACGGGCCTCGACGGCCCGCCGCTCATCGGTCGAGCGGGACGCCGTAGCGGTTGCGGTACGCGCGGACCGCGGGCAGGTGCGCCGCGAAGTCCTTGTCCTCTTCGAGGTGATCGATGAGGTCCGTCAGCGTCACGATGCTGCGAATCGGCACGCCGACCTCGGCCTCGAGCTGCGTGACCGCGGAAATTCGCGACTTCGGTCCGACCTCCTCGCGATCGAGCGCCACGAGCACGCCGGCCGGTGTCGCACCGGAAGCGCGAATCACCTCGAGCACTTCGCGGATCGCGGTGCCCGCGGTGATCACGTCGTCGAGAATCAGCACGCGGCCCTTGAGCGGAGCGCCGATGATCGCGCCGCCTTCGCCGTGGTCCTTCGCCTCCTTGCGATTGAAGGCGAACGGATAGTCGTCGTCGTGATGCTCGGCGAGCGCCGCGGCCGAGAGCACGACGAGCGGAATGCCTTTATAGGCGGGACCGAACAGCATGTCGAACTCGATGTCGAGGCTCGCGATCGCGGACGCGTAGCAACGTGCGAGCTTCGCGGCCGCGTAGCCGCTGTTGAAGAGGCCAGCGTTGAAGAAGTAGGGACTGATGCGGCCGGACTTGAGCGTGAATTCGCCGAATCGCAGGACGCCGAGCTCGAGCGCCAGTTCCAGGAACTCTGTCTTGTAGGCTTTCATTGGAATTAAGTCCGGAGCTCGTTCGGTATCATACCGCGCTTCTCTTGGATTCGAACCGGCCGGATTCTCTTGCGAGTCGTCAGCTTCAACGCGAACGGATTGCGCAGCGCCGCGCGCAAGGGCTTCTTTCGCTGGTTCAGCCGGCAGCGCGCCGACGTGCTCTGCGTGCAGGAGATCCGAGTCCAAGAGACCGAGCTCGACGATCGACTCCATGCCGCGCGCGGTTTTCACCGCGCCGTGCACGGCGCGAAGCGGCGCGGCTACGGCGGCGTAGCGATCTACTCGCGGCACGAGCCCACGGAGGTCGTCCGCAGCATCGGCGTTCCCGAGTTCGACGACGAGGGCCGCTACCTCGAGGCGCACTTCGGCTCGGTCGCGGTCGTGAGCGCGTACTTCCCGAGCGGCTCGGCCGGCCCGCACCGGCAAGAGGCCAAGTTTCGCTTCCTCGCCGCGTTCGACCAGCGCCTCGAGACGCTGCGCAGCCACCATGTGCCGTTCATTTTTTGCGGCGACTTCAACATGGCGCATCGCGAGATCGACTTGCGGAATTGGCGTGCGAATTGGGACTACCCGGGCTTCACGCCGCCCGAGCGCGCGTGGCTCGACACGTTGTTCGACGGCCGCGGCTACGTCGATGCGTTTCGCGAGGTGAACCCCGACCCGGAGCACTACACCTGGTGGTCGAATCGCGGCCGCGCGTGGGAGAAGAACGTCGGTTGGCGAATCGATTACCAGGTCGCGAGCCCCGCGCTGCGCGGCGCCGTGCGCGCTGCCGCGATCTACAAGCGGCGGCGGTTCTCGGACCACGCGCCGCTCACGATCGACTACGACTGGGAGATCTTCGCGCGGCGGGAGTCTCGGGATGCGTCCGCCGTCGCAGCGTCGTCCGCTCCTACCAGATCCCAGCGGATCAGCAGCCAGAACAGCACGATGCCCGGTACGGCAATCACCGTCGTGAAGAGATAGAAACCGACGTAGCCGAGCTGCTCGATCAGCGCGCCCGCGGTCGCTCCGGTGAGCACGCGGCCGATCACGCTGCCCGCCGCCGAGAGCAACGCATACTGACTCGCGGTGTAGCGCAGGTCGCAGAGCGCGGAGAAGTAGGCGACGACCGTAACGCCGCCGATACCGCTCGCGAGGTTCTCGAATCCGATGGAGCCCGCCATGGCCCAGTTCGAATGTCCTGCCGCGGCGAGACCGGCAAAGCTCAGGTTCGAGATGCACATCAGCAACAGGCTCACGAGCACGGAGCGCTTCATGCCGAGGCGCTCGTACAGAAACGCGCCGAGGAACACGCCCGCGAGATAGGCCCAGAAGCCGAAGCCGACGTCGTAGGCCGCTATCTCGTCGTTCGTGTAGCCGAGGGAGTCGAACAGCAGCCGAAACGTGAGATTCGCGAGCGTGTCGCCGATCTTGTGAAGCAGGACGAAGGACAGCACGAGCACCGCGCCGCGGCGGCGGAAGAACTCGGTCAGTGGTGCGACGACGGAGTCGACGACCGTGCGTAAGCTGGCGCGTGCTGCCGGCGCGCGATGTCTCGCGGGCTCGCCGAGCATCAAGCAGGCGAACATCGCGGGTAGCGCGAATACGGCGCACGCGATGTATGCCGTAGCCCACGAGCTGCGC
>Ga0105248_10000995_pt1 | contig 31358 bp, 36 predicted proteins | sample KBSS34metaG_FD_81524 | JGI IMG/M metagenome (GOLD analysis project Ga0105248, IMG submission 81524) | Switchgrass rhizosphere microbial communities from Kellogg Biological Station, Michigan, USA - KBS S3-4 metaG | ecosystem: Host-associated > Plants > Roots > Rhizosphere > Soil | place...
CGATCGCGATCACGTCGGCATCGAGGGCTTCCGCTGCGGCGACCGTCGCGTGCCAGTCCACAACGGTGCCGCCGTATTCGATGTTGAGTTCCCCGATCCTGATCGTCGCCTCAGGGGCGGACGTCGATCCCGCCGACGACCCGGTGCACGCGACGAGCCCCACGAGCAGCAGGACCGCGCTCGTCGGGGCCAACCACCGCCGCATACGCGGACGATAGGCGGTCGCCACCGGGCGTGGATAGTGGCTCGCCACCCCCGCCCGGCATGTCAGACCCGGCTCATATCGTGTGCTTCCGAACGAAGGGAGCGACGAGATGATCGAGACGAGCGAAGACACCACCCCCTGGGCCGAGGTCCTGACGCTGGGCGACACGCGGTGGGGCGTCCTCGTGGGCGGCCCGTTCGACGGGCGCTGCTACCCGCTCCCCGAGGGCCGCACGCCATTCGTCCTCGATGTGCCCGGTCCCGGTCCGGGCCCCATGCCCGCGCTCCGGTACGAGCTCCGTGATGGGCTCTATCGGTACCGAAGTGCCGAACGATCTGCGGCGTAACCCGAACGCAGCCGGCGAGCTTGGCAGGGCTCGCGGGCGGGATCCGGGTCGAGCCGTTCCCGTACACTCGTGGACAGCCCTCATACCTACCTGCTCCCCCTCGCGGGGGGCCGTCCAGACCAGAGGAGGTGAACGTTGAGGGAGTACGAGTGCATGCTCATCCTGCCAGCTGAGGCCGACGAGGCCTTGGTGACGACGGCGGTCGATCGCATCAGCAAGGTCATCAGCCCCACCAGTGGTGAGGTGACCAAGCTCGACCGCTGGGGACGCAAGCGCTTCGCGTATGAGCTCGCGCGACAGACGGAGGGGTACTACGTCGTCGTGCAGTTCCACGCGGAGCCCGAGACCCAACAGGAGCTCGACCGCACGCTCAAGATCGCCGACGAGGTGATCCGGCACAAGGTCCTGCTGCTGCCCGAGAAAGCGAAAGCAACAGCTTCCCCCGCCTCTGTCGAGGCGTGAGCGAAGAAAGAAGGGGGAACGCTCCAATGGCGAGCGACAACCAGATCACCATCGTCGGGAACCTCACGGACGACCCGGAGCTCCGCTACACCTCCAACGGTGCGGCGGTCGCCAACTTCCGGGTGGCGTACTCGACGCGCATCCGCGACGCGGCCGGCAACTGGACCGATGGGGAGACATCGTTCTTCACCGTCAACTGCTGGCGCGCGCTCGCCGAGAACGCAGCCGAGACGCTCACGCGCGGGACCCGCGTGGTGGTCACCGGGCGCCTCAAGCAGCGCTCCTGGGAGAACCAGGAGGGCGAGAAGCGCACGGTCATCGAGATCGAGGCCGACGACCTCGGTCCCAGCCTGAAGTGGGCCACCGCCAGCGTGACGAAGGCCAACCGCTCCTCGACGTCGTCCGGTGGGAACGACTGGGGTGCGGCGGTCGCGGCGCCGGTGGGGGCCGGATCGAGCGAGGAGACACCACTGGATGCCGGGTAAACCAGACCGGTCGAAGCGACCCAAGAAGGACAAAGACGACAAGTGGCAGAAGAAGGGCAAGCGTAAGTTCTGCGTCTTCTGCAAGGACAAGATCGACTACGTCGACTACAAGGACGTCCTCACGCTTCGCAAGTTCACCTCGGAGCGCGGCAAGATCCGTGCGCGCCGGGTGACGGGCAACTGCGTGCAGCACCAGCGTGACGTGGCCCAGGCCGTCAAGAACGCCCGCGAGATGGCCCTGCTGCCGTATTCGAGCCGATGAAGATCATCCTGCAGAAGCCCGTCGACAAGCTCGGGAACCCGGGCGACACCGCCGAGGTCGCCGACGGCTACGCGCGCAACTACCTGATCCCTCGTGGCCTCGCGGTCAAGGCAGAGAAGGGCACGGTGCGTCACGCCGAGTCCCTCAAGCGGGCGCACCTCAACCGCCTGTCCAAGCGCAAGGGTGAGTACGAGGCGCTCGCGTCTCAACTCATCTCCGGCGGACCGCTCGTCATCCCCGCCCGCGCGGGCGAGGAGGGCAAGCTCTTCGGCTCGGTCACCGCGGCGGACATCGTCGCCGTGATCGAGGGCAGGATCGACCACACGGTCGATCGCCACGACGTCAAGCTCGACGAGCCGATCCGCTCGGTGGGCACGCACGAGGTGAAGGTCAAGCTCTTCCACGGGGTCGAGCCGATCCTCACTGTCGAGGTCGTCGCGGCGGAGTAGTCGCAGAGGCGGGGTCGGCCGGCGCGAGCCGGGTCGGCCCCGCCTTTGTCGTGTCAGTAGCACTCTCCACACTTGTACACATGGCTTTCCACATGTGGAATCCGCAGGTCACACGCGGAATGACAACCTTTATCGCGAGTTCACCTGCGGTTCTCCAATCCACATCGCTTCTCCACTGTCGCGGCCGTGACGAGAGGCGTACCGTCGCCCGTCGGGTGTCGGGGTCAGGTCGGGGTCAGTGAGAGAGGGGTCGGGACGTGGCGCGCGTCGCTGACGAAGTCGTCAAGATCCCGGGCCATCGGGTCCCGCCGCAAGACCTCGACGCGGAGCGTTCGGTGCTCGGCGCGATGCTGCTGTCGACCGAGGCGATGGCCGAGGTCGTCGAACTCCTCGACGCCGACGACTTCTACCGGTCGGCGCACGGCAAGATCTACCAGGCCCTGCGGATGCTGTTCGCACAGGGCGAACCGATCGATGTCATCACCGCCGTCGACGCATTGCGGCGAGGCGGCATCCTCGACGAGGTCGGCGGTGCGCTGTACCTGCGCGACCTGGTCGAGGAGGTACCGACCCCGGCCGGCGCGCCCCACTACGCGAGGATCGTCGCCGACGCGGCCCTGCGGCGCCGGCTGATCGGCGCCGCCGCCGACATCATCGACACCGCCTACGAGGGCGCCACCGACGCCGACGACATCGCCGACGGCGCCGAGCAACGCATCTACGACGTTGCCCGCCGCGAGGACACCGAGGACGCCGCGATCGTCGGCGATCTGATCAACCAGGCGATGTCGGAGCTGGAATCGATCCAGAACCGCGAGTCCGCCTACACCGGCCTGCCGACCGGGTTCCGCGATCTCGACGATCTCACCTCGGGCCTGCAGCCGGGCAACCTGGTGATCATCGCCGCCCGCCCCGGTATCGGGAAGTCATCGCTCGCGATCAACATGGCCCGCAACGTCGCCGTGACGAACGAGCCGGTCGCCGTGTTCTCGCTCGAGATGAGCCGCTACGAGATCGGCATGCGCCTGCTCTGCGGCGAGGCGCGCGTGCCCTGGGACCGCATCCGGAACAAGCGGGTCGGGCCCGACGACTGGATCCGTGTGGTGCAGGCCGGGGAGACCCTGCACGAGGCGCCGCTGCACATCGTCGACGCCGGCAACGTGAACATCGTCGACATCCGGGCCAAGGCTCGCCGGATGAAGACCGGCCGGCAGGGCCTATCGATGATCATCGTCGACTACTTGCAGCTGATGACGTCGCCCAACGCCCGGCGCCCCGACAACCGCCAACAAGAGGTCGCCGAGATCTCCCGGTCGCTCAAGCTCCTCGCCAAGGAGCTCTCGATCCCGGTCGTCGCGCTGTCACAGCTCAACCGCAACCCGGAGGCCCGTGCCGACAAGCGGCCGCAGCTCTCCGACCTCCGGGAGTCGGGAGCGATCGAGCAGGACTCCGACATCGTGCTGTTCATCCACCGCGACGACCTCGATCCTGAGAAGAAGCGCGAGGCCGAGCTGATCTTGGCCAAACACCGGAACGGCCCGACCGGCAACGTCCGGCTGCACTTCGAGCCGTCGCTCACGATGTTCCGCAACGCCGCGCGCGATCAGGGCGTGTGAGCGCGCCCGACCTCCCCAACGCGAACAGCCGTCGCCTCCGCGCGATCCATCGCCGGCTCGTGAAGCGCTTCGGCGAGCTCGTCCCGCCCCGCGCGGCGGACCCGCTTGACGAGCTGGTCCTGACCGTCCTCAGCCAGCACACCAGCGACCTCAACGCCGAGCGTGCGTTCGGGGCGCTGCGTGCCGCGCATCCCGACTGGCAAGGGGTGGTCGACGCACGATCGGGCGACGTAGCCGACGTGATCCGCAGCGGCGGGCTTGCGAACACCAAGGCGCCCAGGATCCAGGCGATCCTCGGTGAAGTGGCCGAGCGCGAGGGCTCGTATTCGCTCGACCGGCTGCGCGACCTGCCCGACGCCGAAGCCCGTGCCTATCTGACGTCGTTGCCGGGGATCGGGCCGAAGACCGCGGCCGTCGTGCTCAGCTTCGCGCTCGGTCGAGACGCCATGCCGGTCGACACGCACGTCCACCGCGTCACGCGGCGGCTGGGGATCGTGCCCGACAAGGCCTCGGCCGAACGGGCCGACCGGATCTTGCACGACCTCGTTCCCGACGGGCTGCGCACGCCGTTGCACGTCGCGTTCATCCGGCTCGGCCGGGAGATCTGCAAGGCGCCGATCCCTCGCTGTGCGCAGTGCCCGTTGAAGGACCTCTGTCCGACGGCCCCGCGCTACCTCCCCGCCGCACGGCGAACGGGCTGACGTTCGTCGGCCGGCTCAGCCTCGCGTGCACACCTTGTTCAGGAACGGGAACGGATCGATCGCATCGAGGATCCGCCGGAACCCCGACGGTGCCGTGTGCAACGGGTTCGGCACGGTCCACGGGTGCCATTCGAAATGGTTGTGCGGCGTGAGGGCATCGCCGGTCTGCCCCACGTATCCGATCACGGTTCCCGCCCGGACGTACCCGACGTGTCCGAACCGGCTCAGGTGCGCGTTGCGTACGAACCCCTTGGCGCCGACGAGTCCGACAGAACGACCCGCGAACCACGTGTCGGTGTGCGCGACGGCGAAGCCGGCGAACGGCGCCCGGATGGCTCGGCCGATCGGCGCGTGGATGTCGTTGCCCTCGTGCGGGTGGTAGCCGCCGGTGCCCCGCGGCTCGCCGAAATCGTCCTGGTAGCGGACCTTCCCCTTCACGGGACAGATCGAGAAGGGGGCTCTGGTTGCCGTGTCGACGGTACCCGGGCGTGGGTACGAATCGAACCGGTGCGTCCTGACGACGTGACGCCAGGCAGCGACCGGGCGACCGTAGACCAGCCAGATCCAACGCATACCGGCGATCAACTGCTGCACGACGCGCGTGTTCGCGGTCTTGTGCGGGCAGGCGTCCCACCCGCGCACGAAGCACCTCGGCCGCAGGATCAACTCGTGCCGATCGTTGCTCAGCCATGGACCGGCGATCGTCTTCATCTCTTCCACCGTCATCGCGAACTCGCCGTGCCACCTGTGCCACGGGGCACGGGCGCGGAAGCCGGTGTCGAACCCGGTGTCCTGCCAACAGATGATCTTGGCGAGATCGGGTGAATCCGCCCAGGCCATCGGCAGGTTCCGAGACAGCCGGATCGCGGTCACGACGTGCGCGTGGAATGCCGGGGAACGTGTGGGTCGCGACACTCGGCGGGCTTCGAGACGGCCGCCGAGGCGGACGAGGCGGCGGTCGTCGCACTCGACACCAAGAGCAGGGTCGACGCCACCACTTGGAAGAGGCGTCTGAGATCCCTCGTTCTGTTCGGTTTCCCGATACCAGTCGTCACCGGCTCTCGATCCCTCGTCGGGCCAGACGACCCGGCCTGCCATCAAGCGCGTGAGTCTAGGGGCGACGTGTTCGTCATGGAAACACTCTCGGAGGAAGGCCAGATCGCTCTTCCTGCGGGCGGCGCTCGTCTTGGCTCGGCCGGACACCGACGAGTTCTCCAGAGCGGGTGAGGGGAATCGAACCCCCGTTTCAAGCTTGGGAAGCTTGCGTTCTGCCATTGAACCACACCCGCGTGGCCCCACCGTCCGGAGGCGGCGAGCCCTCAGTGTAGGACGTGCGCGGGGCCGGTCGCGGCCACGTAGGTGGCGGTAGCCTTGCCGACCTATGACCGACCCGGATCTGTGGCCGAGCGTCCTCACGGAGCTGTCGCACCGCCGGGCGCTCGAGAGCGGGCAGGCCTCGGCGGCGATGACCGCGATGATGGAGGGCGACGCCACCGAGGCGCAGATCGGTGCGTTCTTGCTCGGCCTCCGCACCAAGGGCGAGACGGTCGAGGAGATGGAGGCGCTCGCCGCGGCGATGTTGTCGTTCGCCGTCCCGGTCCGCGCGCCCGAGCCAGTGATCGACACGTGCGGGACCGGCGGCGACCGCGCCGGCACGTTCAACATCTCGACGATCGCGGCGCTCGTCGTTGCGGGGGCGGGCGTTCCCGTCGCCAAACACGGCAATCGTGCCGCGACCAGTCACTGTGGTTCCGCGGATCTCCTCGAGGAGCTCGGGATCAACATCGAGCTCGACGCCGCGGGTGTGGAGCGGTGCCTCGACGAGGCCGGGATCGGCTTCATGTTCGCCCGGCGGTTCCACCCGGCGATGGCGCACGTCGCGCCCGTGCGGGCCGAGCTCCGGGTCCCGACGGTCTTCAACTTCCTCGGGCCCCTGTCGAACCCGGCTCGGCCCTACGCGCAGGTGGTCGGTGTCGCCGACGAGCGGATGCTGCCGTTGATGGCGGAGGTCCTCGCGCGCCGCGGCACGCGTGCGCTCCTGTTCCGCGGCGTCGACGGTCTCGACGAGCTCACGACCACCGACCTCTCGACGGTCTACGACGTGAAGGACGGGACGGTGCGCGAGACGCATCTCGACCCGGCGAAGTTCGGCCTCGGCAGGGTCAAGCCGGAGGAGCTCGCCGGCGGCGACGCGCCGTACAACGCCGACATCGCTCGCCGCATCATCGACGGTGAGAAGGGCGCGTGCCGCGACGTCGTCGTGCTGAACGCCGGCGCGGCGCTCCGCGTCGCCGGCTTCGCCGAGAGCCTCGAGGAGGGCATGGCCACGGCCGCTCGCGCGATCGACGACGGCGAGGCCGCCAAGACGCTCACCCGCTGGGTCGAGGTCTCCAACATGTCCAACGTCTCCGGGTAGCATCTGCCGTCGATGATCCTGTCCGACCGTGACATCCGCGCCGAGATCGAGAGCGGCCGCATCACGATCGATCCGTACGACGAGCGGTGCATCCAGCCGTCGTCCGTCGACCTGCACGTCGACAGCCAGTTCCGGGTGTTCGCGAACTCGCGATACCCCTTCATCGACGTCCGCGAGGAACAACCGGATCTGACAGACCTCGTCGAGGTGAAGCCCGACGAGCCGTTCATCCTGCATCCGGGGGAGTTCGTGCTGGGGTCGACCCTGGAGCGGGTGGCGCTGCCGGACGACCTGGTCGCACGGCTGGAAGGGAAGTCATCGCTCGGCCGTCTCGGCCTGCTGATCCACTCGACGGCGGGCTACGTCGATCCGGGCTGGGACGGGTACCTCACGCTCGAGCTGAGCAACGTCGCCAACCTGCCGATCACGCTGTACCCCGGGATGAAGATCGGGCAGATCTCGTTCTTCAGGCTGACGTCGCCGGCAGAAACGCCCTACGGGTCGGCGGGCAACAAGTACCAGGGCCAGCGAGGCCCGACGCCCAGCCGGTACTACCGCGACTTCGGCAGCTGACCTACTGCTCGGTCAGGAGCGCTCCCGGCACCGGGCCCACGCCCATCTGCACGGCCATCATCGCGGCCTGGGTACGGTTCGTGACGCCGAGCTTCCGGAAGATCGCGGCGAGGTGCGCCTTGACCGTCTTCTCCGAGAGGTAGAGCCGTCCCGCGATCTCGCGGTTGGATCGGCCCTCGGCGAGCAGCGCGAGGATGTCGTGCTCACGCTGGGTCAGGCTGTACTCGCTACGCCGACCGTTCGACCCGGCGTTCGACGACTCCTGGTCCTCGAACAGGTTCTGGATCACGCGCGGGCTGAGTACGTTGCCGCTGCCCGACATCGCCACGTTGATCGCCTGGCTGAGGTCTTCCGGCGTTGCGTCCTTCAGGAGGTAGCCGGCCGCGCCATCGGCCAGCGCGCGCTTCACGTACGGCGCGTTCTCGTAGGTGGACAGCATGATGACGGGCATCTCTTCCCACTCGGCCTTGATCGCGCGCAGCAGTTCGAGCCCGTCGAGGTCGGGCATCCGCACGTCGACGAGCGCGAGGTCGACCTTGCCGGTGGAGCGAAGGGCCTCGAGCGCGGCGGCCGAGGACTCGGCCTCGATGACTTCCGCATCGGGGAAGCCCTCTTTCACCACGTAGTTCATGCCACGGCGCACCAGCGCGTGGTCATCCACGATCAAGATCCTCATCGATCTTCACCTACCCTCACGACGGGGAGCTCGGCGACCACGGTGGTGCCGTGCCCAGGGGTTGACGTCATCTCGAGGGTCCCGCCGATCGCCTCGGCGCGGGCCCGCATGATCCGGATCCCGAAGTGCGGGTTCTCGTCGGTCACGGCGACCATGCCGCGGCCTCGGTCCTGCACCTCGATGTGGAGCGTGTCGGCATCGAGTATCAGCTCGACGTGGGCATCTGGGGCTCCCGAATGCTTGGCGGCGTTCGCGAGCGCTTCGCTCGCGATCGCGTACGCCGCTTCCACCGTGGCGTCGTTCAATGCCTCGATGTCTCCCTCCACGCGCACGGTCGCCGGCATCCGCCAGCGAGCGGCGAAGTCCTTGATCAGGCCTGCGAGCGTGGGCGCGCTCGAGATGTCCTCCTCTTCGGTCATCTCGAACAGGAGCTCCCGGATGTGGCGAAGGTCGGAGCGGATCTCGACTTCGATCTCGTGCAGGATCCGGGTCGCGGCGTCGGGATCGGTCTCGATCAGATGCCGGAGCGTCTGCAACTCGAGCACCGCAGACGTGACGGACTGCGTCAGCCCGTCGTGGATCTGCATCGCCCACCGCGTGCGCTCCTCGAGCAGGATCGACTCCACGGCGTGCCGCACCGTGGGGTGTCCGCCCGCCACCGCGCTTTGGCGCTGGGGCGTGTTCGAGGCATCGACTCGCACGTTCGTTCCTTCCGCTTCCTCGGCCGCTTGCTCGGCCGCTTGCTCGGCCGCTTCCCCGGCCGCCTTGTGGCCAAGTCCTTCGGTACTAGTGCCTTAATCGGACGAAGGTCTGGGGTGCTTGACCCTTCCGGCCCTGTTCTTCCGGATAGCGACAGCCGCTGCTGGGGATGGTGTGACGGCTTTCCGGCTACAGCACGACGCCGAGGTGGCGTGTAAAGAAAGGCTGGCGCGCAACAGACTCGGCCCAGATCCCGCAAAGTTGTCAATACCACGCTCAACTTTTATCCTGGCAGCAAGCGCATGGGCGCTTCGACAACTGAAAGCCCAACCCTGGTGGCCCGCAGTGGCTGCCGGCATAAAGGAGGAACCAGATGGCACGAGCGGTCGGTATCGACCTGGGCACGACGAACTCCGTCGTGTCCGTGCTGGAGGCCGGCGAGCCGGTCGTCATCCCGAACGCGGAAGGGTCCCGAACGACCCCGTCCGTGGTCGGGTTCTCGAAGAACGGCGAGATCCTGGTCGGCGAGGTCGCCAAGCGCCAGGCGATCACCAACCCGGACCGGACGATCCGGTCGGTCAAGCGCCACATGGGCGACAAGGGCTGGACCGTCGACATCGACGGCAAAGGCTGGACCCCGCAGGAGGTCAGCTCACAGATCCTGCTCAAGCTCAAGCGCGACGCCGAGGCGTTCCTCGGCGACACCGTCACGCAGGCCGTGATCACGGTCCCGGCGTACTTCGACGACGCGCAGCGACAGGCCACCAAGGAGGCCGGGCAGATCGCGGGGCTCGAGGTGCTCCGCATCATCAACGAGCCCACCGCGGCGGCGCTCGCGTACGGCCTCGACAAGAGTGAGGCCGATCACACGGTCCTCGTCTTCGACCTGGGCGGGGGCACGTTCGACGTGTCGCTGCTGGAGATCGGCGACGGCGTGTTCGAGGTCAAGGCGACCCACGGAGACACGCAGCTCGGCGGCGATGACTGGGACCAGCGGATCATCGACTGGCTCGTGAAGTCCTTCAAGGACGCGCACGGCGTCGACCTGTCGCAGGACAAGATGGCGCTGCAGCGGCTGAAGGACGCCGCCGAGAAGGCCAAGATCGAGCTCAGCCAGGTCGCCGAGACCACGATCAACCTGCCGTTCGTGACCGCGACGGCCGAGGGGCCGTTGCACCTGGAGCAGAAGCTCTCGCGCGCCGAGTTCGAGCGCCAGACCGAGGACCTCGTCGAGCGCTGCCGTGTGCCGTTCGACCTCGCCGTCAAGGACTGGGGCAAGGACGTCTCGGCGATCGACCACGTGGTGCTCGTCGGCGGCTCGACCCGCATGCCGATGATCCAGGAGCTCGTCAAGAAGCTCACGGGTGGCAAGGAGCCCCACAAGGGCGTCAACCCGGACGAGGTCGTCGCGATCGGTGCTTCCGTGCAGGCGGGCGTGTTGAAGGGCGACGTCAAGGACATCCTGTTGCTCGACGTGACGCCGCTGTCGCTCGGCGTCGAGACGCTCGGCGGGATCGTGCAGCGCATGATCGAGCGCAACACGACGATCCCAACCAAGAAGACCGAGACGTTCACGACCGCCGCCGACAACCAGACGCAGGTGGAGATCAACGTCCTGCAGGGCGAGGGCGAGACCGTGCTGAGCCCCGGTGTGAAGTCGCTCGGCCGGTTCAACCTGGTCGGGATCCCGCCGGCGCCTCGCGGCATGCCGCAGATCGAGGTCAGCTTCGACATCGATGCGAACGGCATCGTCAACGTGAGCGCAAAGGATGTCGCCACGGGCAAGGAGCAGGCGATGACCATCACCGGGGGCACCGCCCTCGGCAAGGACGAGATCGACCGCATGGTGAAGGAGGCCGAGAGCTTCGCGGCCGAGGACCACAAGCGCCGCGAGGCCGCGGAGGCCCGCAACCAGGCCGACCAGCTCGTCTACCAGGTCGAGAAGTTCGTGTCGGAGAACGGCGAGAAGGTGCCCGAGTCCGACAAGACCGAGCTCTCGACGGCGACCGACGCGCTCAAGGAGGCGCTGAAGGACCAGGACGCCGACGCGGCGAAGCTGAACGCGGCGAGCGAGTCCGTCATGACGATCTTCAGTCGGGTCGGCCAGGCTATGTACCAGCAGGCCCAGGCCGGCGGCGGCGCCACCACGGGCGGCGAGGCAGGCCCGGGCGCCGCGACGGATGAGGCCGCGTCGTCCGACGAGGACGAGGTCGTCGAGGGCGAGATCGTGGAGGAGGGCGACGCGTCGTGACCGACGAGCGCGACGATGAGGCGCCGGTGATCAAGGTCACCGACAAGCGCCGGTTCGCCGATCTCGAGCGTGTGGAGGCGGGTGAGCCGCCCGCCTCCGCGCCCGACGACGACGAGGTCCCCGCGCGCGCGGTGTCGGGTGAGGTCGAGGAATACCGGGCGCACCTGCAGCGCCTCCAGGCCGAGTTCGACAACTACCGCAAGCGCGTGCTGCGCGAGCAGACCACCGCCGTCGAGATGGCCGCCGAGCCGGTGATGCGTCGCCTGCTCGAGGTCCTCGACGACTTCGAGCTCGCGTTGCTGCACGCGGCCGAGGACGTCGACCAGGACCGCTTGCTCAAGGGCGTCGAGCTCGTCTACGCGAAGCTGGTCGACGCGCTCGGCGCCGAAGGGCTCGAGCGCATCGAGGCGGAGGGCGAGCCGTTCGATCCGTCGCTGCACGAGGCGCTGATGCAGACCGGCGAGGGCGACGGCGAGCCGCGCGTGGCCGAGGTCTTCCGGCCCGGCTATACGCTTCGCGGCCGCGTGATCCGGCCTGCGGGCGTGCGCGTCGAGCGGGAGTAGGCGCGCGTGGCCGCGACCGACGAGATCCGGCGCGAGTGGTTCGAGAAGGACTACTACGCGGTCCTCGGCGTGCCCAAGAACGCGACGCAGGCAGAGATCAAGAAGGCCTACCGCAAGCTTGCCCAACAGCACCATCCGGACGCGAACGCCGGCGATCCGAACGCGGAGGAGCGCTTCAAGGAGGTTTCTTCCGCCTACGACGTGATCGGCGACGAGGACAAGCGGAAGGCGTATGACCGTGCCCGCGAGATGGGGGCGGCGGGGTTCGGCGGCGGGTTCCCGAACGGCGGCCCGGGCGGTGGCTTCGGCGGATACCCGGGCGGCGTTCGGTTCGATTCGACCGATGTGAACCTCGAGGACCTCCTCGGCGGGATGTTCGGCGGCGGCTCGCGCCGACGCGCGCGTCCGAGCCACGGCGCCGACCTCGAGACCGAAGTGACCCTGTCGTTCGACGACGCGATGGCGGGCGTCACCGTGCCGGTGACGCTCACCGGGCCGGCGCCGTGCACGACCTGTCACGGCAGCGGCGCGGCGCCCGGCACCCAGCCGATCGTCTGTCCGACGTGCGGCGGAGCCGGCCAGATCGCCGTCAACCAGGGCCTGTTCTCGATGGCGCAGACGTGCCCGCAGTGCCGGGGCGCCGGCCGCTTGATCGAGACTCCGTGTCCGACGTGTGGCGGGACGGGCGCGACCCGTCGCAAGCGCACGATCCAGGTGAAGGTTCCTGCAGGCGTGAAGGACGGTGCCCGGATCAAGCTCGCCGGCAAGGGCGAGTCAGGGGCCGCGGGCGGGCGGCCGGGGGACCTGTTCGTTCGCGTTCACGTCCGGGCGCACGAGCTGTTCGGCCGCAAGGGCAACGACCTGACGGTCGAGGTGCCGGTGTCGTTCCCCGAGGCGGCGCTCGGCGCGCACGTCCAGGTGCCGACGCTGCACGGGCCGGTGACGCTCAAGGTGCCCGCCGGCACGCCGAGCGGGAAGACGTTCCGGGTCCGCGGCAAGGGCGCGCCGAAGCGCGGGGGCGGGCACGGCGACCTGCTCGCGACGGTCGTGGTCGACGTGCCGCGCAAGCTGTCCAAGGAGCAGAAGAAGTTGGTCGAACAGTTGGGTGAGGCGACCGAGACATCGCCGCGAGCCGGTATGGGGGTGACCTGAGATGGCGGACGAACAGGAGCGCGATGAGGATCGTGCCGTCTACATCATCAGCGTGGCAGCCGAGCTCGCCGGCGTGCACCCGCAGACCCTTCGCATCTACGAGCGCAAAGGGCTCGTCGCACCGAAGCGCACGTCCGGCAACACGCGCCGGTATTCCGACCGCGACATCGCGTTGCTCCGTCAGATCCAGGACCTCACGCAGGAAGGCGGCATCAATCTCGCCGGCGTGAAGATGATCATCGAGCTGCAGGCGCAGCTTGATGCCCTCCGGGCCGAGACCGACGAGCTGCAGGACCGCCTGCGCGAACGCGAGCACGACGCCGGCTCCGACGGCAAGATCGTCCCGCTCACGAGCGTCTTCCTTCCGCCATGGCAGGGCCGGCCGCGTCCGTGAGGATCGTGTTGGAGGACGCGGGCGTGACGCTCCGCCCGTTCGCACCCGAGGACTTCGACGTCTTGTGGCGCGCAGAGACGCAAGACCGCGGCGAGTTCGGATCGCCCTGGGTGCCCGACGACGACACCGCCAAAGCGCGCGTGCGGGCGCGGGTGAACCAGTCAGGCACGTGGCGTGACGGACGAGTGCTCGATCTCGCGGTCGTGGTCGACGGATCCGTCATCGGCGACGTGCAGGCACGCCGAGATCCGGCGTACGCGCCGCCGGGGATCTTCGATCTCGGCATCGGGCTGTTCGCCGATCGACGTGGGGGCGGGGCCGGGACGACGGCGATCCGACTCCTCGCGGCGTTCCTCTTCGACGAGGAGCACGCGATCCGCGTGACCCTCAGCACGGATCTGGACAACACCGCGATGCGTCGCGTGGCCGAGAAGGCCGGGTTCACGCAGGAAGGCGTGATGCGGGGCTTCTGGGCGGTCCCGGACGCCCCCGCGCGGGACTACGTGCTGTACGCGCGCACCCGCGCAGATCACGAAGCGGGCTAGGTCAAGCGCCGCAGCCGGGGGGCCGACGCCTCCGGTATGGGCTGGTATCTCATGTTCGCCGTGGGCGCGGCCGCCGTCGTGGCGGCGGTCGTCCGTGCCCGATCCGGATCGGCCCGGCAGCGCGCGCTCCTGCGGCTGTGCGCGGACGCCGGCCTCGCCTGTGCGATGGTCGATCCGTTCCCCGATACGACCTTGCTGCCTTTCCGGGTGTTCGGGTGGGGGAGTGCACACGGCGTCGAGAACGTCGTGTGGGACGGCGACGACGACCGCGCGATCCGCGTCTTCGACCTCTGGGTACAGCCGCGGCCCGACGAAGGTCGCCGGACGATGACCTGTGGTGTCGTGCCGCTGCCGTTCTCGGTGCCCACGATCGCGATCCTCTCGCGGGGACAGGTCGATCCCTCCGGCGAGCCCGTCACCGGCGCGGTGGTGCACCTCGAACTCGACGCGTTCGAGGAACGGTTCGAGGTGCGCGCCGACGATCCGCGCGCTGCCGTGGCGCTGCTCGATCAACGGATGATGGCCACTCTTCTCCGGCTGCCCGTGCGGGTCGCGATCCACGTGCATGAGGACTCCATGCTGATGGTCGCGCCGACGCTCGAGCCCGGCGAGATGCTCCTCCTGGTGGCGTGTGCCAAGGCGGTAGCCGGCCGCGTGCCGCCGGTCGTCGCGAGCCTCTATCCGCCTCGGCCGGCCCGCGGTCCGTACGAGCGGCGCTGGCTCCAGGGGTCGTGGTCTCCGGACCCGACCTCGGCAGATGCGTCTGAACCGAGCTGACGCGGGCGGATAATCACCGGCGATGGGGCTCTCGCTCATGACCGCGCTTCTGCTCGACCTCGCGTCGAAACGGCAGACGCACACGCCCGGCGTGTCTGGCCCGCAGGGCGGTGGGAGCGGCGGCGGTGTGAGCTCGCTCGGACCGGGCTTGCTGTTCTTCGGCGGCGTCCTGCTCGTCGCGTTGATCGCCTATCTGGCGTACGCGATGCGGCGGCGGCGGCGCGACGGGTTCCGACTGATGGCGACGCAGCTCGGCCTGCAGTACCGCACGGATGACCCACTCGGGGTGCTCGCGTATCCGTTCACGCTGTTCACCAAGGGCGACGGGCGCGCGGTCGAGAACGTGGTGTGGGGCGCCTGGCAGGAGGTGGAGGTCATCACCTTCGACTTCATGTACTCCGAGCAGAACGGGAAGTACCGCACCGACTATCAGTTCGACTGCGCGATCGTGCCGATCGGCGCCGACAGCCCGCGGCTGGTGATCGAGCACGAGAACCTGCTGACCTCGCTGGCGGGCGCGCTGGCGTTGCACGATCTGCAGTTCGAGTCCGAGGCGTTCAACGACGAGTACCACGTGCGTTGTGAGGTTCCGAAGTTCGCGAACGACGTGCTCGACGCCCGGATGATGCAGTGGCTGCTGGACAACGGATCCGGCTATAGCTTCGAGTCGGTCGGGGACCGCGTGCTGGTGGCCGGCCCGCGGATCGACCCCGCCGACCTGATCGGCCTGCTCGGCGTGGCTCGTGGGTTCGCGCAGCACGTGCCCAAGGTCGTCTCGTCGCTGTATCCGGGGTAGGCTCGCCGAAGGAGCAAGGAGGGGGAACCCGTGGGCATCTGGGCGATCGTCATCCTCGTGGTGCTGATCTTGATCGTGGTCGGCGGCATCGCGAGCTACAACCGATTCGTGTCGCAACGCAACCTGATCAAGGACGCGTGGGCCAACATCGACACCGAGCTTCGGCGGCGGTACGACCTGATCCCGAACCTCGTCTCCACCGTGCAGGGCTACGCCGCACACGAGAAGCAGGTCTTCGAAGACGTGACGAAGGCCCGCGCGATGGCGACCGCTGCCACCGGATCGCCCGCCGCCCAGGCTGCTGCGGAGGGCCCCTTCGTCGCCGCGCTCCGGCAGCTGCTCGCCGTCGCCGAGAATTACCCGGACCTGAAGGCCAACGAGAACTTCCTCGCGCTGCAGGCCGAGCTCTCCAACACCGAGGACCGGCTCCAGACGGCGCGGCGCTTCTACAACGGCAACGTCCGCGACTACAACCGTCGGGTCCAGTCGTTCCCGTCGATGATCATCGCGCGGTTCGGGAACTTCCAGACCGAGGAATTCTTCGAGGTCGACGATTCGCTCCGTGGCGACGCGGGTGTGCCCAAGGTGGACTTCTCGTCGATGGGTGCGCCGGGATCGGCACAGCCGACGGCGGCGCCCGCGACGCCGGCCGAGCCGCCTGCTGCGCCGCCGAGCGGGAGCGGGGGAGGCGGCGGCACGACGCCGCCACCGCCGCCGGGCTGACGTTGCCTCACTCGGCGCCGAGGGCGGGGCGTTCGAGCTCGAAGACCTCGAGGTCGGGCTCGCGGAACAGCGGCTCGCGGCGGACCTGGCGGGTCAGCATCCACCAGATGCCCGCCCACAACAGCGCCACGCCGCCGGCGAGCAGCACGGCGGGCCGTGCCCCGATGTGGTCGGCGAGGGTGGACACCATGAGGCTCGATGCGCCGAGCGACAGCGTGATCAGCGCGAAGTCGAACGCGAAGATGCGACCGCGGATCTCGTCGGGTACCAATCGCTGGAGGCCGTAGGTCGACAGCACCCATTGAGACCCGCCGCCGAGGTGGGCGACGAGGATCGACAGCGCCGCGAGCCACAGCGCGGGGGCGAGGCCGAGGAGCGCGTACCCGATCCCGAACGTCGCGAGCGAGCACGCGATCACGGGAAGCAAGCGCCGGTGCCCTGGTCCAGCCAGGCGATGCCCGATGAACGGGCCGATCAGGGCGCCGACACCGCGCGAGGCCATCAACAGACCGAACCCCACGTCGCCGGCATGGAAGATCTCGCGGGCGAACACCGCGATCATCGCGAGGACGCCGGCCGCCGCGCCGAAGCCGAACTTCACGGACACCAACGCCCACACCCGTCCGTCACGGCGCGCGTAGCGGACGGTCTCGCGCGTCGCCTCGACGATCCCGATGTGTTCCTCGTGCTCGCGCGGTGCCGAGAACGGCCGGTGCACGCCGAGCAGCAACAGGGCCGACAGCGCGAACGAGACGGCATCGACCGTGAAGGCGACGTTGCGGCCGAACAGCGCCGCGACCACCCCGCCGAGCGCCGCGCCGACGGCGAGCATCGTGCCCCACAGCGACCCGCCCAGCGCGTTCGCGGTCGGCAGATCGTCCGGGTCGACGACGTTGGGCAGCGCCGCGGACTGCGCCGGGTCGAACACCGCCGCGAAGAGCGACAGGCAGGCCACCAACGCGTAGGCGAGCCACAGGTTGTCCGGTCCGACCAGCAGGAACGCGAAGCAGATCGCCGTGCGCGCTAGGTCGCAGACGATCATGAGCCATCGGCGGTCGAGCCGATCCGCGAGCCACCCGGCCCACGGCGTCGCCAGGAAGATCGGCATCTCCTGCGCGAAGATCAAGATCCCGACCGCGGTGGCCTCGCCGGTGACCTCGAGCACGAGCCCGCCCAGCGCCACGAACAGGAACCAGTCGCCGCCCAGCGAGATCACCGAGGCGATGAAGAGCCGGCGGAAGTCGCGGTTCCGGCGCAGGAGGTCGATCGAGGCGCGGGCGCCCGTTGGTCGCTCGCCTCGCCGTTCGCCCATGCGATGCCAGACTATCGAGGAGCCCGAACAAGGAGGGTGCCCGATGCTCGAGCGGTTGACCTGGTTCAAACAGGCTGCGTTCCGGTGGCAGGACGCTGAGCGGACGATCTACATCGACCCCTGGGGCACGCCGGAGGACGCGCCGGCGGCCGACATCATCGTGATCACGCACGCGCATCACGATCACTTCTGTATCGAAGACATCGAGATGCTCTCGACGGGATCGACCAAGCTCGTCGCGCCGCACGACGTCGCGAAGGAGCTCAGCGGTGACGTGACCCCGGTCGGCCCCGGGGAGTCGCACGAGGTTGGTGGCCTGACGTTCACGACCGTTCCCGCCTACAACACCCGCGAGGAGGCGCTCGACTTCCACCCACAGGCGAACCGCTGGGTCGGCTACGTCCTGGAGCTCGACGGGCACACGTACTATCACGCCGGCGATACCGACCACGCGCCGGAGCTGGACGACATCGAGAGCGACGTCGCGATGGTGCCGATCGGCGGCCACTTCACGATGAACGCCGAGGAGGCCGCCGGGCTCGTCCGCGCGATCGGGCCCGGTGTCGCCGTGCCGATGCACTACGGCTTCGTGGTCGGTCAGGTCTCCGACGCCGACCGGTTCCGCGAGGCGGCCGATCCCGTGCCCGTCGAGGTGCTCACGCCGACGCTGCCGTTCGAGCGGTTCTGACTCAGGCCTCGGGCAGCAGCCCGCGGCGGGCGCGGATCCGCCGATCCAGCTGGCCGAAGACGACGTAGTCGACCGCGACCCCGATCGCGACGATCACCGCGAGCGTCGCGAGCAACGCGGCGACGTCGTGCTCCTGCCCGGCGAGGAGGTGGCCGAGCCCCGTCGCACCGGCGGCGACGACGATCAACTCGCCCGCCATCAGCGCCTTCCAGGCGAAGCCCCACGCCTGCTGGAGACCGGCCATCATGCCGGGCAGCGCCGCGGGCACGACGATCTTCCGGTAGAGCGTCCACCCGCGGGCGCCGAGCGTCCGACCGGCGCGCTCGTACAACGGCGGCACCTGTCGGATCGCCTGCAACGTCGCCAGCGCCATCGCCGGGAACGACCCGACGATCGTCACGAACACCACCGCACGCTCGCTCACCCCGAACCAGACGACGGCGAGCGGCACCCACGCGACGAACGGCGTGATCTGCAGCGCCACGATCAACGGACGGATCGCCCGCCGCGCGAACTCGTTCAGGGCGAGCAGCACGCCGAGCCCGGTGCCGAGCACCACGGCGACCACGAACGAGAACGCCAGGCGGATCAGCGTCTTGAGGGCCGCTTCCTGGATCGTCCCGGCGCGGAGGCCGTCGACCAACGCGTCCCAGACGGCCAGCGGCGACGGGATCGATGCCGACGACGTCGTGGCGGCGATCACCCCCCACACGACGATCAGGCCCGCGATCCCGGCGAGCGGCGGCAGCACCTCGTGCGCGACCCTACGCACCCGGGCGCTCCTGCTCGCGGAGCATCAGTGCGTGGATCTCCGACACCACGCGTCCCACCAACACGTCGTCGAGATCGCGCGGCCGCGGCGCATGGATCCGGAACTCCTCCAGTAACCGTCCGGGCCTTGCCGACATCACGAGCACGCGGTCCGCGAGCAGCACGGCCTCTCGTACGTTGTGCGAGATGAACAGGAACGTCGTGCGGCCACCCGATCCCATCCAGACCCGTTGCACCTCGTTCTGCAGCAGCTCTCGGGTCTGCGCGTCGAGCACGCCGAACGGCTCATCGCCGAGCACGACGGAGGGGTCGCACGCCAACGCTCGGGCGAGCGCCGCTCGTTGGCGCATCCCCGCCGACAGCTCGTGCGGCTGGGCGTCGAGCACGTCGGACAGCCCCACGCTCGCGAGCGCGGCGCGGGCCCGCTCGAGGCGCTCGTCGCCGTCGACCCCGATCAGCTCGAGGGCCAGCTCGACGTTGGCGCGCACCGACAGCCACGGGAACAGCGCGGGATCTTGGAACAGAACCGCGCGGTCGGGACCCGGGCCCTCGATCGGCTCGCCGTCGAGCAACGCTCGCCCCGCGCTCGCCCGGTCGAGGCCTGCCAGCACGTTGAGGATCGATGTTTTGCCGCACCCGCTCGGTCCGAGGAGACACACGAACTCGCCGGTCGCGATGTCGAACGAGACATCGCGCGCGGCGACGATCCGCTCGCCGTTGGCGAGCGTGCGCTCCACCGTGAGCGCATCGACCGAGAGCTTGGGGATCCCCGCCTCGCGCGACGGCGGCGTGATCGTCGCGGTGGCATCACTCATCGCAGCCGGAACTTCTCCGCCATCTCGATCTGGACGACCTTGCCGTCTTGCACGACCAGGACCACGGTTCCGAAGTTGATGCGGCGCAACACTTCGGCCACGCGCGCGAGCACGACCCGCTCCTCGTCGCTGAGGTCGAGCTCGGCCAGCGTCGGTTCGGCCGGCTCGGTCGTGTCCGTCATGCCCGGGATGCTACGCCGCCCCGGTTCGCGCCGCGCTGCAGGCATCCTTGATCTTCCGGCCCCTCGGAACGCAAGAAGCCGCGACGCGATCGCTGCGTCGCGGCCTCCAGTCGACTGGTCAGCTGCTCGGCCGAACGGTAGCAGCGGCCCGGGTCGGGGACAAGGTTGGAGGGTCGGTATGTGTTGCGACCACGTGACGATGCTTGACACCAAGGGAAAGCGTCCGGTATCTCTACTCCCACGTCGCGTGACCGGACCACCGGAGCGCACATCCCTGAGCCTCTCGGGTGCACGAGCGCCCGAGACGCGGTCGGTTGACCGGACCACCGGAGGCCGAGCCCCGTATCCCGAGCCGTACGGCAGCGCCGTGCGGTCGATCGAGAAGGAGCCCGTATGCCTCGCTGGTTCACCCGACGGATCGTTCCCCTGGTCCTCGCCGTCGCTGTGCCGACGCTCGCGGCCTGCACCGCATCGAGCGCGAACGACAGCGCGTCCGGCACCTGCACGCCGGCCGCCGTTCCCACCCTGACCTTTGCCGCGTACAGCACCCCGCGCGAGGTCTACGACTCCAAGATCATCCCCGCCTTCAAGGCGATGTGGAAGGACAAGACCGGCGTCGAGCCGCAGTTCTTCGAGTCCTACACGGGGTCGACGACCCAAGCGCAGAACGTCGTGAACGGCTCGGGCGCCGACGTCGTGGCCCTGTCGCTCGCGCCCGACGTCCAGACGATCCAGGACGCCGGCCTGATCACCCATGACTGGACGGCCGAGCCGGACAAGGGCATGGTCTCGAGCTCCGTGGTCGTGTTCGATGTCCGGCCCGGCAACCCCAAAGGGATCGCCGACTGGAACGACCTCGCGCAGCCTGGGCTCGGCTTGCTGACGCCGGACCCCGCGCAGAGCGGTGGCGCCCGCTGGAACCTCGTCAGCCTCTGGGGGTCCGCGATGCGCGGCGACGTGCCCGGCGTCACCAAGGACGACCAGGCAGGCGCGACCAAGCTGATGGACGACGTGGTCAACAACGTGATCTCGTTCGACTCCAGCGCCCGCACCTCGATCCAGAACTTCGAGGGCGGCAACGGCGACGTCGCGATCACCTACGAGAACGAGGTCAAGACCGCCGACGCCTCGGGACTGCCCGACGAGGCCGTGTACCCGAAGGGCTCGATCCTGATCGAGAACCCGGTCGCGGTCGTCGACAAGAACGCCGAGGAGCATTGCGTGACCGACCTCGCGAACGCGTTCGTCGACTTCCTCCACACGAAGGAGGCGAAGGGCTACTTCACCGACACCGGGTTCCTGCGGTCGACCGATCCGAAGCTCGCGCAGAAGGGTGACCCTGCCAACGGGTACCCAGCGATCAAGGACCTGTTCACCGTCGATGACCTCGGCGGTTGGGACCAGCTGGATCAGACCCTGTTCTCGGACAACGGCATCGCCACTCAGGCCGTTGCGAACGCGGGCTGACGGGAGGACGCTCCGGATTGAGTAGCGCCGCGCAGACGATCGGGAACCGCAGCCGTCTGGTGGGGACACCCCACCGGACGGTCGCGGTTCTCCGGCATATCGCGCTGCGCGGCGCTGCGTTCATCTACCTGGGCGCGCTGGTCGTCCTGCCCGTCGCGGCGATCATCACGAAGGGGTTCGGCGACGGGTTCGCGACGTTCAGGGACGCGATGGCGGTTCCCGGTGCGTGGGGCGCGATCCAGCTGACGCTCGTGACGGCGACGATCGTGGCGGCGATCAACGCGGTGATGGGCACGACGCTCGCCTGGGTGATCGTGCGGTATCGGTTCCCGGGGCGCCGGGTCCTGTCGACCGTGGTCGACCTGCCGCTCGCGATCCCCACCCTCGTCTGGGGCGTGATGATCCTGGTGCTGTACGGCCCGAACTCGTTCCTGGGCAAGGCGGCCGAGACGCTCGGGATCCGCGTGCTGTTCACCCCGCTGGCGATCGTGCTGGCCCTGTGCACCGTCACGTTGCCGTTCGTCATCCGCAACGTGCAGCCGGTGCTCCTGGAGCTGGACGAGGCGGAGGAGGAGGCGGCCGCGACCCTGGGCGCCACCCGTTTCACGACGTTCCGGCGGGTCGTTTTCCCGGCGATCAGGTCGGCGGTGTTCGCCGGCACGTTGCTCACGTTCTCTCGGTGTCTCGGCGAGATCGGCAGTGTGATCTTGGTGTCGGGGAACCGGACCGGGCACACGCTGACGGCGCCCGTGTTCATCTTCAGCCTGACGTCGCAGTTCCGCTTCGCCGAGGCGGCGGCGGTGGCGACGTTCCTGTTCGCGATCTCGTTCGTGCTTGTGCTCGCGACCGGCAAGCTGGTCAAGCAGCGGGAGGAGAGCGGATGAGCGTCGCTGCCGGGGCGCAGGTCGCGAAGGCGCGGCGTGGCCGTCGAGCGATCATCGCGCTCGCACTGCTGTGGGTGTCGCTGCTGTTGCTCCTGCCGCTCGCGGCGATCGTCTGGACGGTCGCGCGTGCCGGGTTGTCGAGCGTGGCACACACGCTGACGCAGCCCGACGTGCTGCACGCGTTCCAGCTGACCTTGATCATCACGGTCATCACCGTGCTCATCACCGGCGTGTTCGGCGTCATCGTGGCCTGGGTCCTGGTCAGGCAGCGGTTCCATGGCCGGTCGCTGCTGAACGCGATCGTCGACATCCCCTTCGCGCTCTCGCCGGTGACCGTGGGTCTTGCGGCGGTCGTCCTGTTCGGGCCCGGCGGGTGGTTCCAGCCGTTCTTCGCGGCGCGCGGGATCCACGTGATCTATGCGTTGCCCGCGATGATCCTCGTCACGATCTTCATCTGCATCCCGTTCACGATCCGTGAGGTCGTGCCGGTGCTCGAGGAGATCGGCCTGGACGAGGAGGACGCCTCCCGAACACTCGGGGCATCGGTCTGGCACACCTTCTTCAAGGTGACGCTGCCGAACATCCGGTGGGCGCTCGCGTACGGGATCGCGCTCACCACCGCCCGGGCGATCGGCGAGATCGGCGCGGTCTTGGTCGTGAGCGGGCTGATCCAGGGCAAGACCGAGACGGCGACGCTGTTCATCTACCGTGCCTACGAGGAGCGCCAGACCGCCGAGGCGTACATCGTGGCGCTCGTGCTGGCAGCGGTCTCCGTTGCCGTGCTGATCGTGATCGAATCACTCCGGCACCGCCAGGAACGAGAGAGGACGCGCACGTGAGCACCCCCATCGTCGTCGACAACATCTCGAAGCGATTCGGCTCGTTCGAGGCGGTGCGAGACGTGACCTTCACGGCGCCGGCCGGCGCGATCACCGCGCTGCTGGGTCCTTCCGGCTCGGGCAAGAGCACCGTGCTTCGTATGATCGCCGGTCTGGAGGAGCCGAACGCGGGCAAGATCTTCATGGGCGACGAGGAGCTCACCGTGAAGAGCGTGCAGGAGCGCCAGGTGGGATTCGTCTTCCAGCACTACGCACTGTTCCGGCATATGAGCGTCCGTGACAACGTTGCCTTCGGTCTGCGGGTGCGCAAGGAGACGAAGCAGACCCGCGAGGACCGCGTCGAGGAGCTCCTCGATCTCGTCCAGCTGACCCCGTTCGCCGAGCGCTATCCGGACCAGCTCTCGGGTGGCCAGCGACAGCGCGTCGCGCTCGCGCGAGCGCTGGCGCCGCAGCCGCAGGTCCTCCTGCTGGACGAGCCGTTCGGCGCGCTCGACGCGAAGGTCCGCCAGGATCTTCGGCGTTGGCTCGACGAGCTCCACCGTGAGCTCGGCGTCACGAGCCTGCTGGTCACCCACGACCAGGAGGAGGCGCTCGAGCTCGCGAACCAGATCGTCGTGATGCACGAGGGCAAGGTCGAGCAGGTGGGCTCGCCGGGAGAGATCTACGACGAGCCGGCGACGCCCTTCGTCGCCGGGTTCGTCGGGGCGGCGAACGTGCTGCACGGCGAGGTCGTCGACGGGCACGTGCATCTCGGATCGATCCGGATCCCCGGAGCAGCGCATCTGGACGAGGGCGCCGCCGCCGCGGCGTTCGTTCGCCCCCACGACGTCGTGGTCACCGACGACGATGGCGGGACGGTCGCGGTGATCGAGCGGATCGCTTCGCTCGGCTGGCTGTCGCGCGTGTCGCTGCGACTGCCGGGCGGCGAGACGCTGGTGGCGCATATCCCCAACGACGATCTGCATGGCGCGACGGAGGGCTCGTCGGTGCGGGTCGACCTGCGCAACCCGAAGGCGTTCATGGCGCCCGAGCGAGACTCGACGCTCGCTTCGTAGTCGCTGCTAGCGCACGAGCAGCACGGGGCAGTGCGCGTGCTGGACGACCTTGTTCGCGACGCCGCCGAGCAACATCGAGCGCCATTCGGTCATGCCGCGCGTGCCCATCACGATCAGGTCGGCCCCGACCTCGGCCGCGACCTTCACGATCTGTTCGGGGGTGCTCCCCGGGTTCACCGTTCGGATCTCGCCGCTCGCCTGGACGCCCGCGGAGCGGAACCGGTCGAGCGCGCCTCCCACCAGCTCGTCGGCGGGCGTCGCCGGTCCGAGGTCGACGTCGGAGCCCTCGTACTTGGTGTGCTCGCGGACGTGGATGACGGTGACCGCCGAGCCGAAGCGCTCCGCCATCTCGAGCGCGACCGGGAGCGTCTTGCCGCCCTCGGCCGATCCATCGATCGCGACGGCGATGCGATCGAACATCAGGTCGCGACCGCGGGCTGCGCGGCCGCCGTCCGTCCGCCGACGGCCTCGAGCTGCGGCCGGATCCGCGTGAAGTACGCCACCGCGTAGGCGGCGCCGACGCCGACCGGCGCGAGGTAGAGCTGCCGCCGCACCCAGCTCTTCTTGTCGAGCTCGATCTCGGCCCACTGGGCCTTGGGGTGCTGTGCCGCATCGACCGCGCCCCACACCGCGAAGCCGCCGAGCGCGAACAGCAACAGGATCGCGCCGAGCACGTCCGTCGGGACGTTGAGCAATTTCAACGCCGAGGCGGCGAGCACGAATACGAGCAGCGGCCGGATCACGCCGTCCGGCGCCCGCGACGACACCCGCGCGCCGAACCACACCGCGGGGATCGAGCCGATCAGGATCGATGCCGTCAGGCCGAGCTCGAAGTCCCCGACGGCGATGTGCGCGAGCGCGGCGGCCGCGACGAGGGGGATCGCTTGCACGAGGTCGGTGCCGACGAGCTCCGAGCCGCGCAGCATCGGGTACAGCAACATCAAGCACACGATGATGATCGATCCCGACCCCACCGACGTCAGCCCGACCATCAAGCCGCCGACCAGCCCGACGATCACCGTCGGGATGATCCGAACGGCGAACGGCGGGAGGTCGTCCTGCGGGTCGTGGCCAGCCATCCGCGCCGCCAGTGAGCGCCGCCCCTGCAGCCACGCCTTGAAGACCATCGCCGCCGAGGCGAGGAGCAGCGTCCATCCGAGGAAGACCTTCGTGATGTTCTCGACCTGCTCGGTGTCACCCAGGTTGTGGATGATGAACACGCCGGCGAACGCCATCGGGATCGATCCGATGCAGAGCCACGCGACCAGCCGCCAGCGCACCGTCCGGCGCCGGATGTGCACGCCGCCGCCGATCGGCTTCATGATCATCGCGGCGACGAGGTCCGACGAGACCGCAGCGGTCGGCGTCACCCCGAAGAAGATCACCAGGATCGGCGTCATCAGTGCGCCGCCGCCCATCCCGGTCATGCCGACGGTGAACCCGACGATCGCGCCCGCGAGGACGATGCCCCAGTCGATGTGCATCGGCGGGAGTCTACGGCCGCGACCCGACGGGGGCGATAGGGCCAAAGGCCCAGGCGGGAGCCGGGGGTTGCGTTCCGTACACTGAGGTCGTCATGCCTGCCACCGTCGTGCTCGGCACCCAGTGGGGTGATGAGGGCAAGGGTAAGGCGGTCGACTACCTGGCGGACCGGATGGACCTGGTCGTCCGCTACCAGGGTGGGAACAACGCCGGCCACACGATCATCGCCGAGGGCCGTCTGCTCAAGCTGAACCTGGTGCCCTCGGGCATCTTGTATCCCCACATCACGAACGTGATCGCCGACGGCGTGGTGGTCGACCCCGCCGTGTTGCTCGGCGAGCTCGACGAGCTCACGACCGCAGGCTTGGATGTCTCCGGGCTCCGCCTGTCCTTGAACGCGCACCTGATCATGCCGTATCACCTCGAGCTCGAGAAGGTCACGCAGCGGTTCCTCGGCGAGAACGCGCTCGGCACGACCAAACGCGGCATCGGCCCCGCCTACGCCGACCGTGCCGCGCGCGTCGGGATCCGCGTCCAGGACCTCTATGACGAGAAGATCCTGCGCGAGAAGCTCGACGTGGTGCTGTGGGAGAAGAACCAGCTCCTGACGAAGGTCTACAACCGGCTGGCGGTCGACGCCGACAAGATCTTCGCCGACTACCTCGTGTACGCGGAGCGGCTGCGGCCCTTCGTCGCGGACACGTCGCGCCTGTTGCACGAGCGGCTCGAGGCGGGCGACGACGTGATGCTCGAGGGCGCGCAGGGAACGATGCTCGACCTCGACCACGGCACGTACCCGTTCGTCACCTCGTCGACTCCGGTCGCGGGGTACGCGCTCGCGAGCGCGGGGATCGGCCCGCACCAGGTCGAGCGGGTGATCGGCATCACGAAGGCCTACGTGACCCGCGTCGGGAGCGGGCCGTTCCCGACCGAGGCCTTCGACGCCGACGGCGACCGGATGGGCGAGCGCGGCGCGGAGTTCGGCACGACCACCGGGCGCAAGCGCCGGTGCGGCTGGTTCGACGGCTGTGTCCTGCGGTACGCCGCGCGGTTGAACGGTCTCACGGATCTGGTCCTCACCAAGCTCGATGTGTTGAGCGGGTTCGAGACGCTGCGCGTGTGCGTCGGCTATCGGGCCGCCGGCGAGACATACGACGACGTGCCGCCCAACCAGACGTTGTTCCACGAGGCTGAGCCGGTGTGGGAAGAGCTTCCCGGATGGATCGACGAGATCGGCGAGGTCCGCGAGTTCGAGGATCTGCCGAAGGAAGCACAGCAGTACGTGCGGTTCCTCGAGGAGCTGGGCGGGGTGCCCGTGTCGATCGTCGGCGTTGGGCCCGCCCGTGAGCAGAGCCTCGTGGTGGGCGCGTGAAGGTCCTGGTCGTCGGCGGAGGGGGGCGCGAGCACGCGCTGTGCTGGCGTCTCGCGCAGGATCCGACCGTGACGCGCGTGCTCGCGGCCCCCGGGAACGCCGGGATCGCTGCGAGCGCCGAGTGTTTCCCGTCGGTGGCCGTGGACGACGTAGCTGGATTGGCCACCCTCGTTGCCCAACAGGACGTCGACCTGACGGTGATCGGGCCGGAGGTTCCGCTGGTCGCGGGCCTGGCGGACGAGCTCAGGCAGCAGGGCCGCAACGTGTTCGGTCCGTCGGCGGCGGCCGCGAAGATCGAGGGTTCGAAGGCGTTCGCGAAGGAGGTCATGGATCGCCGTGGCGTGCCCACGGCTCGGTCCGGTGTCTTCGACGATCCGGAGAAGGCGGCGGCGTTCGTCGATGAGCTCGGGGGCACGGCGGTCGTGAAGGCGGACGGCTTGGCCGCCGGCAAGGGGGTGACCGTCGCGACCGACCGTGAGACGGCGATCGAGGCGATCGAGACGAGCCTGATCGGCCGTGCCTTCGGCGAGGCGGGGCGCACGATCGTGGTCGAGGAGGTGCTCGAGGGCCCCGAGGTCAGCGTCTTCGCCGTGACCGACGGCAAGGGGAATTGCGTCCTGCTCGACGCCGCCCAGGACGCCAAGCGCGTGGGCGACGGCGACACCGGGCCGAACACGGGCGGGATGGGCGCGTACTCGCCGGTTCCCGCGCTGGCGCCCGAGACCGCCACGGAGATCCTCGACACCGTGCTCGCGCCGGTGGTCGACGAGCTGCGTCCCTATAGAGGAGTGCTCTTCGCCGGGATGATGCTCACCGCCGACGGGCCCAAGGTGCTCGAGTTCAACTGCCGGTTCGGCGACCCGGAGACCCAGGTGTTGCTGCCGCGGATGCCCTTCCGCGTGGGAACCTTGCTGCATGCCTGCGCGACCGGTCGTCTCGCGTTCGAAGCCGGCCACGCCGGGTTCGACCAGGGTGCCGCGGTGACGGTCGTCGTCGCGAGCGAGGGGTATCCGGGGAGCTACCCGACCGGGCTGCCGATCTCAGGCCTCGAGGCGGCCGAGGCGATCGACGGCGTCACCGTGTTCCACGCGGGGACCGCCCGGGACGCCGGGGGCCGGCTGGTGACGGCGGGCGGCCGCGTGCTGTCCGTGACCGGGACCGGCGCGAGCCTCGCCGACGCGTGCAACCGGGCGTACGCGGGCGTCCACGAGATCCATTTCGACGGGATGCACTTCCGTACCGACATCGCCGCGCGCGCGGCTGAGGAGGCCGGATGAGCGACGACGATCTCGTGGTCGGTGTGCTCGCAGCATCGCCGTCCGAGCTTCCGATCATGCGCCAGACGGGCTTGATCTTGGAGAAGTTCGACATCCCGCACGAGGTGCGCATCATGTCCTCGTCCCGCAACCCCGACCTGGTCGACGAGTACGCGCGGACCGCGTTCGAGCGAGGGCTGAAGGTGCTGGTCTGCTCGACGGGCCTGTCGGGGCACCTCGCGGCCGCGGTCGCGGCGCGCACCGTGCTCCCGGTGATCGGCATCCCGATCGCGACCTCGCCGCAGATGGTGGGCAACGAGGCGCTCGCGATCACGGCGCAGATGCCGACGGGCATCCCGATCGCCACGGTCGGGGTCGACGCGGCGGTGAACGCGGCGATCCTGGCCACGCAGATCCTCGGCGTCGGCGATGAAGAGGTGCAGGCCAAGCTCTGGAAGTTCAAGGACGACCTCGCCGAGGGCCTGAAGCTGTGATCGAGCGCTACGACGTGCCCGAGGTCTCGGCGATCTGGTCGGACGAGGCCCGGATGCGGAACTGGCTCGAGATCGAGCTCGCGGCGGTCGAAGCTTGGGCGGTCCTCGGTGTGGTGCCGAAGGACGACGCCCGCGCCTGTCGCGATCGGGCGTCGTTCGACGTCGCGGCGGTCCTCGAGCGGGAGCGCGTGACGAGGCACGACGTCGCGGCGTTCGTCGACGTGGTCGCGGCCGCCATCGGGCCCGAGGGACGGTGGATCCACCACGGGATGACGTCGTCGGACGTGCTCGACACCGGGCTCGCCATGCAGCTTCGCGCGAGCACGGATGTGCTGCTCGCCGACCTCGAACGGCTGCTCGGCGCCGTCCGGCGCCGCGCGCTCGAGTTCCGAGACACGGTGTGCATGGGCCGGTCGCACGGCGTGCACGCAGAACCGACGTCGTTCGGGCACAAGCTCGCGGTGTTCGCCTTCCAGCTCGACCGCGACCGCGCGCGCCTTCGGCGCGCGCGCGACGTCGTGAGCGTCGGCGCGATCAGCGGGGTCGTCGGGTCGTACGCGAGCGTCGACCCGCAGGTCGAGCAGCTGGTCTGCGAGCGCCTCGGTCTCGCCCCTGCCGAGGCCTCGACCCAGGTGATCCAGCGCGACCGTCACGCTGAGTTCGTTGCGGCGCTTGCCGTCTGCGCGTCCACGCTCGACGCGCTGGCGACCGAGATCCGGCACCTCGCGAGGACCGAGGTCCGCGAGGTCCAAGAGCCGTTCGCCGAGGGACAGAAGGGCTCCAGCGCGATGCCGCACAAGCGGAACCCGGTGGTGTCGGAGCGCGTGAGCGGGCTCGCGCGCGTGATCCGTGGCCACGCCGTCACGTCGTTCGAGAACGTGGCGTTGTGGCACGAACGCGACATCTCGCATTCCTCGGCCGAGCGGATCGTGTTCCCGGATGCGACGGGGTTGCTCGCGTTCATGCTGCGCGACATGACGTGGGTGATCGACGGGCTCGTGGTCTTTCCGGAGCGGATGCGGGAGCTGGTCGACAGCCGCGGCGGGATCGCGTTCAGCCAGACCGTGCTCCTCGCGCTCGTCGAGGCGGGGATGGCGCGCGACGACGCCTACCGGATCGTCCAGCGGGCCGCCGCGGCGGCCTGGGACGAAGGCGCGAGCTTCCACGATGAGATCGCGAAGGACCCCGAGGTGATCGCGCGGCTCGACGCCGCCGCCGTCGACGCCTTGTTCGACCCGCAGCGGTTCCTCGTGAACCTCGGACCGCTGTTCGACCGGCTCGCGGCGCTCGAGGTCGCATCGTGACGCTCGTCGCACAGGGCAAGGTCCGCGACATCTTTGATGCGGGCCAGGACCGGTTACTCCTCGTCGCCACCGACCGCATCAGCGCCTTCGACGTGATCTTGCCGACGCCGATCCCCGACAAGGGCCGCGTGCTGACCGCCTGCTCGCTCTTCTGGTTCCACCGGCTCGAGTCGGTCGTGCCGAACCATCTGATCAGCGGCGATCGCGGACTGTTCCCGCCGCCGTACGACGAGGACCCCGACCTCGCCGGCCGGGCGACACTCGCGCGTGCGGCGGACGTGATCCCGATGGAATGCGTCGTTCGCGGCTACCTCGCCGGCTCGGGCTGGAAGCAGTACCGGGAGTATGGGTCGGTGTGCGGGATCAGGCTCCCGCTCGACATGCAGGAGTCGGCGAAGCTCCCCGAACCGATCTTCACGCCGACGACGAAGGCGGCGGAAGGCCATGACGAGCCGCTGACGCCGGCCGAGGCGCGCGAGCTCGTCGGCACGGGGCTGTACGAACGCCTGCGCGAGGTGAGCATCGCCCTGTTCCAACGGATCACCCAGCGTGCGTTCGGCGCAGGCGTGATCGTCGCCGACACGAAGTTCGAGTTCGGGTTCGATCGGGAGACGAAGGAGCTCACGTTGATCGACGAGGTCGGCACGCCGGACTCCTCTCGGTTCTGGCCGGTCGAGGGGTACGAGCCCGGGCGGCCCCAGCCGTCGTTCGACAAGCAGTACGTGCGCGATTGGCTCGACGCCACCGGCTGGGACCACGAGGCGCCGCCGCCGGCGTTGCCCGAGCACGTGGTGGAGGCGACGGCCGAGCGATACCGCGAGGCGTACGAGCGCATCAGCGGTGAGACGTTCGACACGTACCGTGCACGGATGGGCGTGGCGTCGTGACGGCGTTCACGTTCGAGGTGCTCGTCTCGCTCAAGCCGGGCCTGCTCGACCCCCAGGGGAAGGCGGTCGAGGGATCGTTGCCGGCGATGGGGTTCGGCGGCGTCGGCGAGGTCCGGGTCGGCAAGCACATCAAGCTCACGGTCGAGGCACCCGACGAAGCGGCGGCGACGGCGCAGGTGCACGAGATGGCCACGAAGGTGCTCTCGAACCCCGTGATCGAGGACTACGAGGTGCTGGCGGTGGCGGCGTCGTGACGCGGCTTCCCCGGATCGGCGTCGTGACGTTCCCCGGATCGCTGGACGACGCCGATGCACGCCGGGCGGTCGAGGCGATGGGCGCCGAGGCGGTCGCGCTCTGGCACGCGGACCGCGACCTCCGCGACGCGGACGCGGTGATCCTGCCCGGCGGGTTCAGCTACGGCGACTACCTGCGCTGCGGGGCGATCGCCGCCCGCGCGCC
>Ga0105248_10000996_pt1 | contig 31342 bp, 30 predicted proteins | sample KBSS34metaG_FD_81524 | JGI IMG/M metagenome (GOLD analysis project Ga0105248, IMG submission 81524) | Switchgrass rhizosphere microbial communities from Kellogg Biological Station, Michigan, USA - KBS S3-4 metaG | ecosystem: Host-associated > Plants > Roots > Rhizosphere > Soil | place...
ACCAACGTGAGGTACAGCACCGTGCCGAGCGGCAACATCACGTTCTTCAAATAGGGAATCAGCAGCGCGTGCTCGATGTCCGGATTGTCGGCCGTGAAATAGAACGCGAACGCGGCGCCGAGCGCGCCGACGACCTGCCAGAAGAACTTGCTCGACGCGCTGAGGCCGCGCGAGTTCTTCACGATCAGCTTCTTGTAGTCGTCGACGAAACCGATCACGCCGAAGAACAGCGTTCCGATCAGCGCGATCCAGACGAAGCGGTTCGAGAGATTCGCCCAGAGCACCGTGCTGATCGCGATCGCGATCAGGATCAACGCGCCGCCCATCGTCGGCGTGCCGGCCTTCGGCTGGTGGCTCTCGGGCCCGACGTCGCGGATCTGCTGGCCGATCTTCTGGAGCGTGAGCTTCTGGATCAGGGCCGGCCCGAACGCGAACGACAGCACGAGCGCCGTGAGCGCGCTCATGATTGCGCGCGTCGTCAAGTAGCTGAACACGTTGAAGGCCGTGTAGTACTTCGTGAGGTGCTCTGCGACGGTGATCAGCATCAGAGTGCTTCCCCGTTGCTGAGCACGTGGCCGTTTCCGTTTCCGTTTCCGTTGCCGTGGCCGTTCCCGTGGCCGTTGCCGTTCGGTTCGGCCGCGAGCGCCTTCACGAGCCGGTCGAGCCCCATCACGCGCGAGGCCTTCACGAGCACCGTCGTGCTGGAGCCCAGCAGCGGCTCGATCGCGGCGCGCGCGGACTGCCAATCGGGAACCGCCTGCGCGCCCGCGCCGTAAGCCGACGCCGCTTCGCTCGCGAGCTCGCCTATCGTGAAGAGCGCGTCGCAGCGGCCGCGCGCGTATTCGCCGGTCTGCCGATGCAGCGCGCGCGCCTCGGGTCCGAGCTCGGCCATGTCGCCGAGCACGAGGATCCGCGTGCCGCGCAGCACGGCGAGATAATCGAGAGCCGCGCGTACCGACCCCGGGTTCGCGTTGTAGCTGTCGTCGACGAGCGTCGCGCCGCCGCGCCCAGCGAGCGACTTGAGCCGACCACGCACGGCGGTCGCGCGGCCCAGGCCCGTCAGGATGTCGTCGCTGCTCACGCCGACGGCTTCCGCGGCCGCGGCCGCGGCGAGCGCGTTCGCGATGTTCTGCCGGCCTAGCAGCGGCAGACGCACGTCGAGCTCCTCGCCGTCGGGCAGTCGCATCCGGAAGTCCGCGCCGGACGTATCGAAGTCGGGCTCGCCGATCACGGTGCAATCCGCGCGCTCGGAGAAGCCGAAGGTCACCGTGAGCTCGCACGGGCTGCGCGCGACCCACTCGGCGCGGAAACGATCGTCGGCGTTCAGCACGGCCGTGCCCGCCTTCGGCAGATGGTCGAGCAGCTCGCCTTTCGCCGCTGCGATTCCCTCGATCGAGCCGAAGCCCTCGAGGTGCGCGGTGCCCGCGTTCGTGATGATGCCGACGGTCGGCTGCACCAGGCTCGCGAGATAGTCGATCTCGCCGGCGTGATTCGCGCCGAGCTCGGCGACGAGTGCGTCGTGGTCCTCGTTGAGCCGCATCAGCGTGAGCGGCACGCCGATGTCGTTGTTCAAGTTACCTTGCGTGACGCAGACCGACCGGCTCACGCTCAAGATCGACGCGACGAGCTCCTTCACGGTCGTCTTGCCGCTGCTGCCCGTCACTGCGACCACCGGTATTGCGAAGCTCGCGCGCCAGGCGCGCGCGAGCGCACCGAACGCGCGCCGAGTATCGCGCACCTCGACTTGCGGCAGCGGCAAGTCCGCGACCCTCGAGACGAGCGCCCCCGCGGCGCCCTTCTCGTGAGCGTCGCGCAGAAAGTCGTTGCCGTCGAACCTGTCGCCAGCGATCGCGACGAACAACGAGCCCGCGGTCAGTGCGCGGCTGTCGGTCGTGACCGCGCCGAATCCGCCGTCGGCGCCGATCAACCGCCCGTGTGTTTCGCGAGCGACGGTGGCAAGTGTGCGAGCCATCACGCGCGCCCCCCGAGCAGCTCTGCGGCCACCGCGCGATCGTCGAACGGCCGCCGCTCGGCACCTTGGATTTGCTCCGTCTCGTGACCCTTGCCTGCCACGAGCACGACGTCGCCGGGCTCCGCGTGCTCGAGCGCCGCGCGAATCGCGGCGCGGCGGTCGTGGATCACGCTGACGTCGGGGTGATCGCCTACGCCGCCGTGGATTTCACGCGTGATGTCGGCGGGATCCTCGTTGCGCGGGTTGTCGTCGGTCAGCACGAGCGTGTCCGCGAGCTCGGCCGCCACGGCGCCCATCAACGGTCGTTTGCCCCGGTCGCGATCACCGCCGCAACCGAACACGCAGACGATTCGGCGCGGGCCGAGCGAAGTCAGCGTGCCGAGCACGCGGCGCAGCGCGTCGGGCGTGTGCGCGTAATCGATCACGACCCACGGCAGCTGACGCGAGCGGCCGAGCACCTCCATCCTGCCCGGCGCGGGCTTCGCCTCGCCGAGCGCCGAGCACGCGTCCGCTACGGTCATGCCCTGCGCGACCAGCGCGCCGAGTGCCGCAAGCAGGTTCTCGGCGTTGAAGTCGCCGATCAGCCGCGACACGAGCCGTGCCGAGCCGAAACGGCCCGAGACCTCGAGCGTTAGTCCGTCGAGGTCGGCGCGCTTCAGGCGCGCGCTCAAATCGGCGCCCCGCACTCCGCGCGTGGTCGTGCGGATCAGTTCGCAGCTCGGCGGCAGGTTTGCGCCGAGGCTCGCACCGAACGTGTCGTCGACGTTGATGACGGCGTGCGCGAGGCCCGGCAGCTGGAACAGGCGGGCCTTCGCACGGCCGTAGCTCGCGAAGTCGCCGTGCTCGTCGAGATGGTCGCGGGTGAGATTCGTGAACACCGCGGTGTTGAACGAGAGACCCGCGATCCGGTCTTGGGAGAGCGCGTGCGAGGAAACCTCGAGCGCGACGCGCGGCGCGCGCAGCCCCGAAATCTCGCGATGCAGCGTGAAGCAATCGGGCGTCGTGAGTGCGTGACGCGTGAGCTTCGGCGGCAGGCCGTAGCCGAGCGTGCCGATGTACGCGCAGGCGCGCTGCGGGCTGCCGAGCGCCTGCGCGGTGAGATACGCGACCGTCGTCTTGCCGTTGGTGCCGGTGACGCCGATCAGCGTCGGCTCGGGCAACGTGTCGAAGAACGCGTGCGCGAGCTCGCCGAGCCGCTTGTGCAGATTCGGGACCGCGAGACTTGGACTAGGCGGGTCGGCGTAGACCTCGCTCGGCTCGTAGAGCACGATCGCGGCGCCGCGCGCGAGCGCATCGGCCGCATAGCGCAAACCATGCTCGCGCGCGCCTTGGAGCGCTACGAACGCGGCGCCCGGAATGACCTCGCGGCTGTCGAGGGTTAGATCCGTCAACGCGAGCCGCGCGTACGCGCCCGCGTCTGCGCCCAAGATCTCGCCGAGGATTCGATCGCGGGGCGCGAGCGCGGCCATCATGGCAACACCTGCGCTTGCGCGACGACGGTCAGCGGCGCCGCGGGCAGCGCGTCGGGCGGCACCGCGAGCACTCGCAGCGCGCCGGTCACGATGTTCGAGAACACGGGCGCCGCGACGTCGGCGCCGTAGTACGCGCCCTGCGGCTCGTCGACCACGACGACGACCACGAGTCGCGGGTGAGACGCGGGCGCGAAGCCCGCGAAGAATGCGGTGTGCCGCTGATCGCTGTGGCCGCCAACGACGGCCTTCTGCGCCGTGCCCGTCTTGCCTGCGACGCGGTAGTTACGGACGGCCGCGCGCTTGCCGGTGCCGGCCGGCGAGACGACGGCCTCCATCATCTGCGTGAGCGCATGCGCGGTCGACGACGAGATCACGCGCGTACCCGCGGGCGGCTTGTCGAGCGCGAGCATCGACACGGGTCGCAGAATGCCGTCCGCCGCGATCGCGGAGTACGCGCGCGCGAGCTGGAGCGGAGTTACCGCCACGCCGTACCCGTACGCGAGCGTCGCCTGCCCGATAGTTCGCCAATGCTGCGGATCGTTGAGGCGGCCGGCCGATTCGCCAGGGAAACCGCTGTCGGTGAGCCGGCCGATGCCAAAGCCCGCGAGCACGCGCCAGATCTCCTGCGGCTCCATCGTGAGCGCGACGCGCGCGGCGCCGACGTCGCTCGAGCGCGCGAGCACCGTCGTCAGCGGGATCTTGCCGAGGTTCGAGTCGTCCTGGATGATCAACGCGTTGTTGATCCGCCAGAACCCCGGGGAAGTGTCGACGATTGTCGTCGGCTTAAAGCCGCCGCTCTCGATCGCGGACGCCATCACGAGCGGCTTGAAGCTCGAGCCCGGCTCGAAGATGTCCGTAATCGCGCGGTTCCTGTAACGCTCCGCGACCAACTGCAACCGGTCGTTCGGGTTGTACGACGGCTGATTCACCATCGCGAGCACTTCGCCCGTGCTCGGGTCGAGCACGACGACCGTTCCCGAGCGAGCGCGGGTGTCCGTGACCATGGCCTTGAGCTCGCGATAGGCGAGATATTGGAGCCGCAGGTCGATGCTCGACTTGAGGTCCCGGCCGGGCCGGGCTTCCGCGATCAGCTCGACGTCGCCGATCGAGTGTCCGAGGCGGTCCTGCAGCACCCGCTTGCTGCCGTTCTCACCCCGGAGCCACTGATCGAACTCGGCCTCGAGGCCTTCTTGGCCGTGATCGTCGATGTCGGTGAAGCCGAGCAAGTGGCCGACCACTTCGCCTTCTGGGTAATAGCGCTGGTATTCGCGCATCGTGCTGACACCCGGCAGACCGAGCGCCATGACCTGCTCGGCCTTTGCCGGCGACAGATGACGTTGGAGATAGACGAAGTCGCGATTGAGGTTGCTCGTGATCTTGCGCGCGAGCGAGTCCTCGTCTTGTCCCGTCGCGTCGGCGAGCTCGCCGATCCGATCGAGCGCGTCCTTGAGCTCGCGCGGGTTGCCGACGATCGTGTCGACCGGGGTGCTGACCGCGAGGGGCTCGCCGTCGCGGTCGGTCAGCGAGCCGCGATGGGCGGAGATCTCGACGGTGCGCAAGTGGCGGTCGTTCGCTTGCGCCGCGAGGAACTCCTTGTTGACGAGCTGCAAGTAGAGGATCCGGCTCTCGAGCGCGACGGCGCCGAGCGCGAACAGCGCGAGCAGCACCGCCCCGCGCCAACGCGTGCGCTCGACCTGCTGCGATGGCGACGCCTTCCTCATCGCGCCGCTCACCTCGGTGACTCGACGACGACGAGTTGCGCGTCCGGCGGATTCGTCAGGTGCAGCCGCTCGCGCGCGAGGGATTCGATCCGCGGATGGGTCGCCCACGTGCTCTGCTCGATCTGAAGTCGGCCCCAGTCGATCTGCAGCTGGTCCTGCTCGCGGTTGAGCCGCTCGAGCTCGATGAACAGTTGCCGCGCGTGATGCTTCGCGTCGGTGACCCAGACGCCCGACGCGGTGACGGCCGCCGCGAGCAGCAGCACGGCTGCGAGCTCGGCAACCTGCTTGCCCATCGTCCTGACGGACGGCGCCGTGTCGGTCGCGTCGTTCATTTGGGCGTGTCGAACCGCTCGCGCTCCGCGACGCGCAGACGCGCGCTGCGCGCGCGCGGATTGCCCTCGACCTCTTGCTCGCCTGGACGGACGAGCCGGCCGACGAGCTTCAGTCGCGGCCGCGCGTGGGCAGGGATGTTGGGCAGTCCAGCGTACGCTTCGTCGCCGCGCGCTTCGCGGGCCAAGAAGCGCTTGACGATTCGGTCCTCGAGCGAGTGAAAGCTGATCGCGACGAGCCGCCCGCCGGCCGCTAGCAGCTCGACGGCCTGCGGCAGCGCGCGCTCAAGCGCCTGGAGCTCGGCGTTGACGGCGATTCGGATCGCTTGGAACACCCGCGTCGCCGGATGAATGCGGCCCTGCTGGCGCCCAGCGTGCGCAGCGACGAGGTCCGCGAGAGCGCGCGTCGTCGAGATCGGCGCGGCTTCGCGGGCGCGCACGATCGCGGCCGCGATCTGCCGCGCGCGCTGCTCTTCGCCGTAGCGGAAGAGCACGTCCGTCAGCTCCGCCTGCGAGACGCCGGCGAGCCATTCGGCGGCGGTCGCGCCCACGGCCGTGTTCATACGCATGTCCAAAGGTCCGTCGTGCGCGAAGCTGAAGCCGCGCGCGGGTTGATCCAACTGCGGCGAGGAGACCCCGAGGTCGAACAAGATTCCGTCGAGCCCGCGGCCAGCCAGCCAAGGCTCGGCAACCGAGCCGAGCTCTTCGAAGCCGGCATGCCGAACCGTGAAACGTGCGTCCGCCGCAAATCGATCGCTGCCGTGAGCCACCGCGTCGGGATCTTTATCCAGGGCGAGTAGCCGTCCCCGGGGCCCAAGCCGCGCCAATATTTCGGCGCTGTGCCCACCACGTCCGTAGGTCGCATCGACGTAACACCCGTCATCCCGCAAGGCCAAACCTTCGAGCGCCTCTCTCAGCAGCACGGGCCGGTGTCCAGAGGCTCCGGTCACACCGAACGTGCTCTAGAGAGATAGCGTTTCGAGTTCTTGAGGTAAGCCCGCCTGTTCGCCCTTGTCGTCAGCCAGCCACTCGTCCCGGCGAGTGCTCCATCGTTCTTCGCTCCATAGCTCGAACTTGTTGCCCTGCCCGATCAGCATCGCTTGCCGTTCGAGGCCGGCGAATTCGCGAAGCTCCTTCGGCAACAAGATTCGGCCATGACCGTCCAGGTCGAGTTCGGTGGCGTACCCCACCATCAAGCGTTGCAGACGACGTGCCTGTTTATTCAGCGCAGGTAAACGGACCAGCTTGCGCTCGATCTCCTCCCAATCAGGCAGCGGGTAGATGAGAAGGCAGTAGTCACGATCGACCGTCGCAACCAAATGTCCGTCGGCACGGGTCATCAGCCGCTCCCGGTATCGAGTCGGGAAGGCCATACGACCCTTCGCATCGAGGGTGATCTTGGTAGCGCCGCGAAACATAGCCGCCCGGCCGGACCACTAGGCCCATTCTCGCCCACTTTTTGCCACTCCACGCCACTATAGGGACTGCTGCCGCCGACTGTCAACGGCGGTGAGCTAGAAATCTTTGTACCGACAGAGAGTTAGGGAGTGGTGACGAAATCTGACGAAAAAGGGCGCGACGAGCGTCGCGACGCATTGAATTCATAAAGGAAAGGAGGGAGCCGGCCTGTAAGCCGGGTTCTGTCGAGAGCAGTCATTCCTCTGGGGTGCGCGTCGCCGCGCACCTCGAGCGACCTACCCGGGAGCTCGTGTGGGCACACTCAGCGCTCCCCTATTCGGTCTTGCTCCGGGTGGGGTTTACCGTGCCGCAGAGTGTTGCCACCTGCGCGGTGCGCTCTTACCGCACCTTTTCACCCTTACCGCACATTGCTGTGAGGCGGTTTGTTTTCTGTGGCACTTTCCGTAGGCTCGCGCCTCCCAGGCGTTACCTGGCACCCTGCCCAGCGGAGCCCGGACTTTCCTCCAAGGTGTGTAACCTCAGCGACTGCTTGGCCGACTCCCAGGCTTTAGTGTCTCACTTTGCCGGCCGCGATGGGTGGCGCGATTGCGGCGAGGCGCATCGCCGCAACACCGTCGTGAATCGCGGCCGACAAAGTGAGATGCTTTGTTTGGTTAGGTGCGGAGCAGCTTGTAGAGGTCGTTGCGCGAGATGCCGGTCAGCGTCGAGGTGAGTTGCAGCGCCTTGGAAGCTTCGAGCTCGACGGCGAGAGCTTCGTAAATTTCGCGCGCGCGCGCCTCGTCGGGCGAAGTGTCGGACGGGGCGCCGGCGACGACTAGGACGAATTCGCCGAGGAGAGGAATGTCGGCGCCGAGGGAGACGGCGAGGGCACCGAGCGTCGCGGAGCGGAACTGCTCGTGGATCTTTGTGAGCTCGCGCGCGACAACGGCTTCGCGATCGTGACCGAAATGCTCGATCAGCGCCGCGAATGTCTCGGGGATGCGGTGAACGGACTCGTAGAAGATTAGCGTGCGGCGCTCGGAGCGCAGCTCGTGCAGTCGCGCCGCTCGCGCGCCGTCGCTGCGCGGCAGAAATCCTTCGAACACGAAACGATCGGTCGGGAGGCCGGCGGCGGAAAGCGCCGCGATCGCCGCGCTCGGGCCCGGCACCGGCACGACATCGATGCCGTGCTCACGCGCGGAGCGAACGAGACGCCAACCGGGATCGCTGATCAGCGGCGTGCCCGCGTCGCTCACGAGCGCGACGGTCGCGCCGCTCGCGAGCCGCTCGAGCAGCTCCGCAACACGCTCACGCTCGTTATGCTCGTGATACGCAATTAGTCGCGCTTCCACGCCAATACGCGATAGCAATCCCCGGGTGTGGCGCGTATCCTCGGCCGCAATCACATCCGCGGTTGCGAGCACTTCGCGCGCTCGCGGAGTCAAATCGTCGAGATTGCCGATCGGCGTCGCGACGATGAAGAGCCTGCCGCGAGAGGCCGCCTTTGCCGTCATAGAATTCGCCGTCATGGAAGCCGAATGGACTCGTTCATGATCGCCATCCAGTCTACAAGCGCGCTGCGGATCGGAGCTACGAGGACACTCGTCTTGCTGCTGCTCGCGAGCCTCGCCGCCTGCATCTCTTCGCCGCCGCAGCAAGCGACGAGACCCGCATCCGCGAGCCAGATCCAGAGCCTAGAGGCGCGCGCGCGCGCGGCGGCCAAGATCGGAGATCCGACGGCGGCCGAGCTCTACGCGCAGCTCGCGGCGAGCACGACCGGAACGCAGCGCATCGATTACTTGATCGAGAGTGCGCGAGCGTCGATCGCGCACGGCGACACGCAAGTCGCGCGCCGCCGGCTAAACGACGCGAAGAACGGCGCGAACCGAGACCAGCAGCAAGCGATCACGGTGCAAAGCGCACGCCTCGAGCTCGGCGATCGAAAGCCACAAGCCGCGCTCGACATGCTCGCGACGTTGCAGCAGCCGATGACCGTGCCGGTGCAGAGCGACGCAGCCGCGGTGCGCGGGCAGGCGCTGTTCGAGCTCGGCCGGCCAACGGACGCGGTCCGCGCGCTCGTCGAGCGCGAAGTCTGGCTCGACGACTCCGCGTCGATCCTCGCGAATCAACGTCTGATCTGGGACGGCCTCCGCCAGCATCCGCCCGCGGCGACGGTTGCGCCGACCGGTGATCGAATCGTGGACGGCTGGCTCGCGCTCGCGCCGATCGCAACGAGCAATCCGGCGGACTTGCGCCGCTCGCTGCTGCGCTGGCGCGAGACGTATACCGATCATCCCGCGGCCGGCGCGTTGCTCGCCGATCTGCTCGCCGGACAGCGCGCGGCCGGATTCCCGACGCAGATCGCGTTGCTGCTGCCGCTCACTTCGTCGCAGCGAGCCGCGGCGCTCGCGATACGAGACGGCTTCGTTGCTGCGCACCTGCGCGGCGCGGGCAGCGACGCGACCTCGATACGCGTGTACGACACCGCGCAAGGCGGCGGCCAAGCCGCGTACTTGCGCGCTCAGCTCGACGGCGCCGACTTCATCGTCGGGCCGCTGCTCGCGGCGGAGGTCGAGCAGGTCATCACGCAAGCCGGCTTCGTGCCGACGCTCGCGCTGAACTTCGCGCAAGTGACGCCGCCGTCGCTGCGTAGCTTCTATCAGTTTTCGCTGTCGCCCGAAGACGAGGCGCGCACGATCGCGGACGCGATGGCGCTCGGCGGCGCAAAGACCGCGATCGCGTTCATCCCGAACAGCGACCGCGGCCGCCGCACGCTCGCGACGTTCCGCATGGAATTCGAGTCGCGCGGCGGGCGGCTGCTCGACTACGTCGGGTACGACCGCGGCTCGCAGGAGTTCGGGCCACCGATCATGAGTCTCCTGAACATCACGCGCAGCAACCAGCGCGAGCGCCGGCTCGCGGCGAGCCTCGGCGTGCCGATCGAGTTCGAGCCGCGGCGACGCCAGGACATCGACGCGATCTTCGTCGCGGCTGACGACGCGCGCTCGGGTCGTCTGCTCGCGCCGCAGCTGCGCTTCCACTCGGCCGGCGACATTCCGACGTTCGCGACGTCCGATATCTACGTGCCCGGCAATACGGCCGGCGACAACGACTTGAACGGCCTGATCTTCGCCGACGCACCGGTCCTGATCACGCCGAGCACGAGCGCCGACGACTTGCGCCACGACTTGGAGTCCTACTGGCCGCAGCGGGCCGATCGCGTGAAGCTCTATGGCATGGGTTTCGACGCATATCACTTGATCAGCTCGCTCTACAACGACTCGCGCGCGTCGTGGCCCGTGCGCGGCATGTCGGGCGACCTGAGCCTCGACACGAATGGGCGTATTCACCGCGCGCTGCCGCTCGCGCAGTTTCGCAACGGCAAGCCCGCGGAGTACGAGCTGCCCATATCAGGCTCGCGCGAGCTCGTCGGCACGCGCTGAAAATGCAGCTCGCGCGGGGCCGCCACTGGGAGGCGGTCGCCGCCGAATATCTCGAGGACCGCGGGCTCGTCGTGCTCGCGCGTGGGTACCGCTGCCGGCTCGGCGAGATCGACCTCGTTTGCCGCGAGCAGCGCACTCTCGTGATGGTCGAGGTTCGCGCACGCAGCCGCGGCGCCGTCGCGCGCGCGGCGGAGAGCATCGGACCCGCGAAGCGCGCGCGCATCATCCGGGCGACCAGGCACTTCTTGATGCGCCACAGCGAGTGGCGCCACGCGACGATTCGCTTCGACGTCATCGCGTTCGACGCAATCGACACGGCGGAGGCGCGAGTCTCGTGGCTCCGAAACGCGTTCGACGCCAGTTGAAGAGGCCACGGCTTAACGGCACAGTGGCGGCACCTTGGGCAGCGCGCGAAGCGAACCATGGAAGACAGAGTCCGACGGCACTTTCAAGAAAGCATCGCCACGAAGCAGACTGCGATCGTCGTGGCGCCCGCCGTCTCGGCCGCGGCCGCGATGATGACGCAATGCCTGCTCGAGGACGGCAAGATCTTGAGCTGCGGCAACGGCGGCTCCGCGGCCGACTCGCAGCACTTCTCGAGCGAGCTCCTGAACCGCTTCGAGCTCGAGCGTCCCGGCCTACCTGCGGTCGCGCTCACGACCGATAGCTCGACTCTGACCTCGATCGGCAACGACTATGCATTCGCCGACATCTTCGCGAAGCAAGTGCGCGCGCTCGGCCAACCGGCCGACGTGCTGCTCGCGATCTCGACCTCGGGCAACTCGGAGAACGTCGTGCGCGCGGTGCACGCGGCGCACGAGCGCGGGCTGCGCGTCGTGGCGCTCACGGGTCGCGACGGCGGCGCGATCGCCGCCGCGCTCTCACCCGGCGACATCGAGATCCGCGTGCCGGCGGAGCGCACGTGCCGCATCCAAGAAGTGCACCTGCTCGTGATCCATTGCCTCTGCGACCTCATCGACGCGGAGCTGCTCGAGCCCCGCTGAACCTGCGCCGGCGCGTGCGAAGAGTATCGCTCTCGCAGAGCGGCGCCGAAGCGCGGCCGAGCGGGAAATGGTGGTTGTGCGCGGCCGAGCTTGCGCCGCGGGTGTCTCCCGGGGGCGTCGCCGCACAGGGATGTGCGGCGCCGAGCCCCAGGGATGGTGTCTTGGCGTCCCCCGGGAGGCACCCGCGGCGCGAGCTCGGCCGCGCCGAAGCGATCGCTCGAGCGCGCGGGCGCTAGCGATAAACGAGTAGCGAGTCCAGCGCGACGCGGTGCGCTATTTGATGACGGTGAGCTTCGGCGCCTTCCGGGCGGCGCTCGGAGTCGGCGGCGCAGGACCGGCAGAAGGACCCGGCGGCGTCGGAGACGGGCCGCCCGGCCCGCCCGGGGCCGAGTCGTCGTCGCCGAAGATCATCCCTTGGCCGGTCTCGCGCGCGTAGATTCCGAGCACCGCGTCGACCGGAATCTGAAGCTGCTGCGGCACCCCGCCGAAGCGCGTCTCGAAGCTGACCGCCTCGTTGCCGAGCTTGAGCGCGCGCGTAGCCGAGTGCGAGACGTTGAGCACGATCTTGCCGTCCTTCACGTGCTCCTTCGGGACTTCGACGCCGTGGCGGCCGGCGTCGACGACGAGATGCGGAGTGAAGCCGTTGTCGACCATCCATTCGTGCATTGCCCGGATCAGATACGGGCGCTGCTTCGTCTGCGTCGGCGATCGAGCTACTGGCGTATCTCCTGCTCGAACTCGGTCAGGCTCGCCTGGAACGAGGGTCGCGAGAACACCTCGTCCATGTAGCGCTGGATCGGCCGTGCGGTCGCCGGCAGCTTGATGTTGAACAACGGCAATCGCCAGAGGATCGGCGCGATCGTGCAGTCGACGAGCGAGAACTCGTCGCTCAAGAAGAACTTCTTCGCGGAGAAGATCTCGACGCTCGACAGGATGCTCTCCTCGAGCGCCTTCACTGCGCGGCCCGGGGGCTTGCGGTCGACGCCGGTGCCGATTTCCTCTGCGAGCGCGTACCAATCCTTCTCGATCCGGAACAGCGCGAGCCGAAACTGCGCGCGCGTGACGGGATCGACCGGCATCAGCGGCGGATGCGGGAAGCGCTCGTCGAGATACTCCATGATCACGCGCGAGTCGTAGAGCACGAGATCGCGGTCGACGAGCGTCGGGACGCTGTTGTACGGATTGAGGTCGAGCAGATCCTCGGGCAACAAGCCGTCATCGACATCGACGATGTCGATGCTGATGCTCTTTTCGGCAAGCACGAGCCGTGTCCGATGGCTCCACGGGTCTGCCGGCTTCGAAAACAGCGTCATCACCGAGCGACGGTTGGCAATGACGGTCATAAGAGATGTCTCCTTGGCGGCGAGCAAGCCCGTCAATCTGGAGGACTAGTGGACGTCCTTCCAGATTTCCTTTTTCAAGAGATAGGCGATCAGCAGGAACACGAGCAAGAAACCGATCACGCGGATGCCGAGCGCCTCGCGCTCGCGCTTGATCGGTTCGCCGATGTAGTCGAGGAAGTTCACGATGTCGCGCACCATCTCGTCGAACTGCGCGGCGGGCATCTCGCCGGGACGGATCTGCTCGAAGCCTTCGAACGTTTCTTTGCCGGCTGCGTCGGTAGCGAACTTCGCACGCTGCGGACCCTGGAGTTCCCAGAGGACGGCCGGCATCGCAGAGCCGCGCAGCACGATGTTGTTGACACCCGTGGGCCGCGACGGATCGGCGTAGAACCCCCGCAGATAAGTGTAGAGATAGTCCGTGCCGCGGCTGCGCGCGATCAACGAGAGATCCGGTGGCGCGACTCCGAACCAGCGCGTCGCGTCCTCCGGCTTCATCGCGATGGCCATCGTGTCGTACGGGTGCTCGCCGGTGAACATCAAGTTATCGACGAGCTGCTTTTCGGTGATTCCGAGGTCCGCGGCAAGCCGGTTGTAGCGCACGTACTTCGCCGAGTGGCAGCCAAGGCAGTAATTCACGTAGTACTTCGCACCGCGCTGCAGCGACGCGACGTTCTTGATGTTCGTGTTGGCAGGCTCGAGCGTGCCTTCCTCACCCTGCGCGAGCGCGACCCCGGCCGCGCCGAGACTCAGGAGCAACGCAACAGCGGCAATCCTCACGGCGTCACCCTCGTCGGCACGGGCTTCGTCTTTTCGTTGCGCGAGTAAAACGGCATCGACAAGAAGAATGCGAAGTACAAGAGCGTAAAGATTTGGGCGAGCGTGACGACCGCTCCCGTCGGCGGCTGCATGCCGAGGTAGCCGAGCGACAGGAAGCTCACCGCGAACACCGCGAGCGCCAACTTGTAGATCGCGCCGCGGTAGCGGATCGACTTCACGCGGCAGCGGTCGAGCCACGGCAGGAAGAATGGCAGCAGCACGGCCGAGCCCATCAACACGACGCCGAGCAGCTTGTTCGGCACGGCTCGCAACATCGCGTAGAACGGCGTGAAGTACCAAACCGGCGCGATATGCTCGGGCGTCTTCAGCTGATTCGCGGGCTCGAAGTTCGCGTGCTCGAGGAAGTAGCCGCCCATGTCGGGCACGAAGAACACGACCGCCGAGAACGCGATCAGGAAGATGACCACGATCACGAGGTCCTTGCTCGTGTGATACGGATGGAACGCGACGCCGTCGATCGGTTTGCCGTCCGGACCATTGTGCTCGTGGATGTCGATGCCGTCGGGGTTGTTCGAGCCGACCTCGTGCAGCGCCATGATGTGCACGACGACGAGCCCCACGAGAGCGAGCGGCACCGCGATCACGTGGAACGCGAAGAACCGGTTCAGCGTGATGTCGGAGATGTAGAAATCGCCGCGGATCCACTCGGAGAGCCCGTTGCCGATCACAGGAATCGCGCCGAACAACGACACGATCACCTGCGCGCCCCAGTAGGACATGTTCCCCCACGGGAGCAGGTAGCCGAAGAACGCCTCGGCCATCAGGCATAGATAAATGAACATGCCGATGATCCAGACGAGCTCGCGCGGCTTCTTGTAGGAGCCGTACAGGAGCCCGCGGAACATGTGCAGGTACACGACGATGAAGAATGCCGACGCGCCGGTCGAGTGCAGGTAGCGGATCAGCCAGCCCCAGTCGACATCGCGCATGATGTACTCGACCGAGGCGAACGCGCCTTCGGCCGAGGGCTTGTAGTTCATCGTGAGGAAGATGCCCGTGACGAGCTGCATCACGAGCACGACCGTCGCGATCACGCCGAAGCCGTACCAAATGTTGAAGTTCTTCGACGCGTAGTACTCGGTGGCGTGCTCCTTGATGAGCTTCGTCATCGGGAAGCGTTCGTCTATCCACGCGCCGAGCGCGCTCAAGCCGCGGCCCAAGCGATCGAAGTGGTCGGCTTCGTTGGTCGCCATCTACGAGTTCCCCGTGTCCGAGCCGATCAGGATCGTATTGTCGTTGATATAGCGATACGGCGGCACACCGAGGTTCGTCGGCGCGGGCACGCCCGCGAAGACGCGGCCGGCGAGGTCGAACTTCGAGCCGTGGCACGGGCACAGGAAGCCGCCCGGCCACTGCGGACCCAGGTCCGCGGGCGCGACCTCGAAGCGCGGCATCGGCGCGCACCCCAAGTGCGTGCAGACGCCTTCGAGGACGAGATAGGCCGGCTTGATGCTCCGATGCTCGTTCGTCGCGTATTTCGGCTGCTCGGAGTCCTTCGATTCGGGGTCGCGAAGCAGCCCGGTGTCCTTCTTGAGCGATGCGATCATCTCGTCCGAGCGATGCAGGATGTAGATCGGGTGGCCGCGCCACTCGACCTTCAGCAGCGCCCCGACCTCGAGCTTGCTCACGTCGACCTCGATCGGCGCGCCGAGCGCTTGAGCGCGGGCGCTCGGCTTGAACGACGAGACGAAGGGCACAGCGGTCGCGATCACGCCGGCGCCGCCCGTGACGACGGTAGCGACGGTCAAGAAATGGCGGCGCGTAAAGCCGGTGCTCTCAGCCATCGAGCACGCCTCGACTCACGGGGCCAAGCATCAGGCAGCCTCCAAGGACTTCAATGGATTAATGAGAATGTGCGCCGATGGTTGTTGCAGCGCGGCGCATTATACACAAACGAGTGAGGCGCCGAGGCTTGGGTCCGAGCTGCTAAACTCCGCGCATGTCGCCGGTCTGGAAGGTTGTCGCCTTCTTCGCGCAGTCGGCCGCGGTCGGGCTCGCGATCGCGTTTCTCATCGTTCTCGTTCGCCCCGACCTCGTGAGCACGGTTCAACCGGCCACGAGCCGCGGCGTCGCGAGCTACGCGGACGCGGTGTCCGTCAGCGCGCCGGCGGTGGCGACGATTTATACGGAACGCACCTTCACGCCGTCGAACGCGCCGCCGGGCGTCGCACTGCGCGGACGCGCGCTCGGCTCCGGCGTGGTGATCGACCGGCGTGGCTACGTGGTCACGAATTGGCACGTGATTCGCGACGCCGCGGAAATTCGTGTGCAGCTCGCGGACGGCCGCGTCGCGACCCCGCGGATCGTCGGCTCTGACCCCGAAAGCGAGCTCGCGTTACTCAAGGTAGACATGCCCGACCTGCCGTCGATCGCGCTCGGCCGCTCCGACGGCCTCCAAGTGGGCGAGGTCGTGCTCGCGATCGGCAACTCTCTCGGGTTGAGCCAGACGGTCACGATGGGCATCGTGAGCGCGACGGGCCGGGGGCAGCTCGGCATCACGGAATTCGAGGACTTCATCCAGACCGACGCGGCGATCAACGTCGGCAACTCGGGCGGGGCCCTCGTGAACTCGCGCGGCGAGCTCGTCGGCATCAACACGGCCACGATCAGCGCCGCGCCTCGGGACTCGACGATGCCCGAGGGCATCGGCTTCGCGATCCCGGTGAACCTCGTGCGCGGCGTGATGGAGCAGCTCATCGCGAACGGAAGGGTGATCCGCGGCTATCTCGGCGTCGACACGAGCGACTTGCCGGAGTCGCAGGCGCGCCAGCTCGGCATCGACGGCTCGGCGGTCTTGCTTCGCGAGGTCAGCGGTCCAGCCGCTGTCGCGGGGCTCAAGCGCGGCGACGTGCTCACGCATATCAACGGTCAGCGCATGTTCACCGGCCAGCAGGCCATGAACCTCGTCGCGAGCTCGCAACCCGGCGCGCACATCAAGATCCGTGTCGCGCGTCCGAGCGGCGCGTTCCAAACCGAGGCGGTGCTCGAAGAGCGTCCGGCTCAAGACGGCGGCTGACGCGCTCAGCGCGCGCGGCGCTCGATGCGCGCGCCGAGCCGCCCGAGCTTGTCCTCGATCCGCTCGTAGCCTCGATCGACGTGATAGATCCGATCGACGATCGTCGTGCCCTCGGCCTGCAAGCCCGCGAGAACGAGCGACGCGGACGCGCGCAGATCGGTGGCCATGACCTGCGCTCCCGTGAGCTTCGGCACGCCGCGGGTAATGACCGTATTACCTTGGATCGTCAGATTCGCGCCGAGCCGTTGCAGCTCGAGCGCGTGCTGGAAGCGGTTCTCGAAGATCGTCTCGGTGATTGACGCAGCGCCGTCCGCGACCGCGTTCAGCGCGCAGAACTGCGCCTGCATGTCGGTCGGGAAGCCCGGGTACGGCGCGGTCATGAGGTCCACGGCCTGCGGGCGCTCGCCGCGCATGTCGAGCTCGACCGAGTCCGCACCGCGCGCAATCCGCGCACCGGCCTCCTCGAGTTTCTGGAGAACCGCGTCGAAGTACTCGGGCGCAGTGTGCGTGAGCCGCACTCGCCCGCCGGTAATCGCTCCGGCAACGAGATAAGTGCCGCTCTCGATCCGGTCGGGCATCACGTCGTAGCTCGCCCCGACCAGCCGCTCGACGCCCTGGATCCGGATCGTGTCGGAGCCGGCGCCCTCGATTTTCGCGCCCATCTTGTTCAGGAAGTTCGCGAGATCGACGACCTCCGGCTCGCGCGCGGCGTTCTCGAGGACCGATTCGCCGCGCGCGCAGGCCGCAGCCATCATGAGATTCTCGGTGCCGGTGACCGTCACGAGATCGAGCACGATACGGGCGCCATGCAACGCCCGTGCGCGTGCCTTGATGTAGCCGCCCTCGATCGAGATCGTCGCGCCCATCGCGCGCAACCCCGCCACGTGCAGGTTCACGGGCCGCGCGCCGATCGCGCAACCGCCCGGCAGAGACACGTCGGCGGTGCCGAACCGGCCGAGCAACGGACCGAGCACGAGGATCGACGCGCGCATCGTCTTCACGAGCTCGTACGGCGCGATGAACTCGCGGATCCCGGCCGTGTCGACCGAGACACGCGCGTCGCGAGCGAGATCCACGGCGACGCCCATGCGCCGCAGCAGCTTCGCGGTGGTCGTGACGTCGTTCAGGTGCGGCACGTTGCCGAGCGAGACTGCGCCCTCGGCGAGCAGCGTCGCGGCGAGGATCGGCAACGCGGCGTTCTTCGCGCCGGAGATCTGCACCTCGCCGTCGAGGCGCACGCCTCCGTGGATCGCGAGCTGGTCCAAGGCTAGCCGCCCGCCCTGAGCGCGGCCGTCATTCGCCGCGCTCGGCCCACTCTTCGGGCGTAAAGGTCTTGAGCGCGAGCGCGTGGATCTCGGTGCCGACGCGTGGCCCCAGCGTCGCGTACACGAGCTGGTGGCGCTGCAGGCTCCGCTTGCCGGCGAACGCCGACGAGATAACCGTCGCCACGTAGTGGCCCTGGCCGTCGGTCTCGACGCGCGCGCTCGCGCCCGCGAGGTTCTTTTCGATCAGAGATGCGATATCGCGCGGATCCATGCGTAGGGTGCCGCGCCGGCGATTGAGGCCGGCACGCTCGGGTCTCGGAGGCGACTAGTCTAAGCCGACGCTTCCGTCGTGGCCAAACTGCGAGCATTGGAGCGTCGGCGTCGTGCCGGCTTCGCGTACACTCGGTGCGCGGCATCGTGCCGCGCCTCGTGCTTCAAGCCGCGTGCGCAATCTGATCCTCGTCGTCCTGCTCGGCGCCGCCGCAGCCGCGAGCTGGTGGTGGAGCCGGCCGGCGCCCGTCGAAGCGCCGGCCCCGCGCGCGACCGGCGATCAAGAGCTCGGCTACTACCTGCGCGGCGCGCGGATGCTCGGGACCGACGAAAGCGGGCGCTTGGCGTACAAGATCCTTGCGGACCGTCTCGACGAGCGGCCCGGGGAGGAGCGGCTCCTTCTCGAGCGCGTGCAGATCGACTATCACCCTCCCGACCAGATGCCCTGGGTGATCACCGCGGGCAGCGGCAGCGCGACGCGGGACCACTCGGAGATCGAGCTCGCGGACGGCGTCGACATCCAGAGCCAGCCGACCGACGGCCGTGCACCCGTCCACGTCACGACCGCGAAATTGCGATTCATGCCCATGACATCGCTCGCCGAAACCGATCAGCATGTCGTGATGAGCGCCGGCAGCTGGCACGTCGAGGCAACCGGGCTCCGCACGCTGTTGAAGGCCGACCGCATGGAGCTAGAATCGGACGTACATGGCCAGTTCGCTCCGTAACCTGCTGATCTGCGTGCTCGCGTTGATTGCGAGCCAAGCGCTCTCGGCGCAGGGCGCGGGAACGGACTGCCGCGAGCCCATCGTGCTCGAGTCGGGTCCGTTCGTGCTCGATCACAAGACGAACCTCATCAACGTCCAGACGCCGAAGATCACTCAGTGCAAGACGGTGATCACGGCCGACGAAGCCGTCGCCACCGGGCTCGACTTCGACACCAAGAGCGAGTGGCGCTTCAAGGGCCACGTGCACGTCGTCGTCGACACCGCCGAGCTCACCGCGGAGAGCGCGGTCTTCACGTTCGCCGACAAGAAGCTCTCGCGAGGCCAGCTCCTCGGCTCCGCGACGTTCGTGGACAAGCAGACGAAGGACAACGGGGGCGCGAACAAGCTCGTGTACGATGACAAGGCGAAGACGTTGCTCCTGTCCGACAACGCGCAGGTCAACAAGGCTCAGTACGAGATCCAAGGCGGCTGCGATCTGCTCTACGACTTGAACGAGAAGCGCGTGACATCCGGGCCCACGGTCTGCAAAGACCCCAACCGGATCAGAATGCTCCCGACCGAGAAGCCGCCGCATCAGGACGGAGACGCGCCCGCCGCAGCTCCGGCCCAATGAGCAGGCTCGAAGCGCTCGGAGTGACCAAGCGCTTCCGGTTGCGCGAGGTCGTCAAAGACCTCAGCGTGTCGATTGAAAGCGGCCAGGTCGTAGGCCTTCTCGGGCCGAACGGCGCGGGCAAGACCACGGCGTTCTACATGATCGTCGGGCTCGTGCGTTGCGACCGCGGTAGCATCCGCTTGAACGGCCGCGACATCACGCGCTTACCGGTGCACCGGCGCGCGCGGCTCGGGGTCGGCTACTTGCCGCAAGAAGCGTCGGTGTTCCGCAAACTGAGCGTCGCGGACAACATTCGCGCTATCCTCGAGACTCGGCGCGACCTGGATCGCGTCACGCGTCAGACCAAGTTGGAGGAGCTCATGGAAGAGCTGCATATCAGCCACGTTCGCGACACGCTCGGCGTGAGCCTGTCCGGCGGCGAGCGCAGGCGCGTCGAAATCGCGCGCGCGCTCGCGGCGGAGCCGAAGTTCGTGCTGCTCGACGAGCCGTTCGCGGGCGTCGACCCGATCTCGGTGCTCGACATCCAGCGGATCATCCGCCACCTCACACAGCGCGACATCGGTGTATTGATCACGGACCATAATGTGCGTGAAACATTGGGAATCTGTGGTCACGCTTATATTCTGAACAACGGTGCTCTGATGGCCGCGGGCTCTCCCGAAGAGATTCTGTCCAATAAGAGCGTCCGCGAGGTCTATCTAGGGGAAGGGTTCTCCTTGTAAAGGGCGCCCCCTCCGAGTTCGCTAAACTAGCTCTCATGCTCAAGCCTTCACTACAGCTCAAGCTGACGCAGCAGCTGACGATGACGCCGCAGCTGCAGCAGGCCATTCGGCTGCTGCAGCTGCCGATCATGGAGCTGCAGCTCCAGATCCAGCAGGCGCTCGACGAGAACGTGATGCTCGAGGCCGAGGAGCCCGAGGCGGCGGCGGACACGCAGGATAACGGCCCCGACGCGGACGAGGTCGACAACGGTGCCGACCCCGAGGAATTCGTCGAGCCAGAGCGCGAGGCCGCTCAAGAAGCCGAGGTCGCGGTCGCGAGCGAGGCCGACTGGCAAGACGTGCAGAAGACGGGGCCCGCCGACGCGCCGAAGAGCGCCGAGCCGCCAACCACGTTCGAGTACGCGGACCGCTCCGAGGAGACGCTGCGCGACCACCTGCTGTGGCAGCTCGAGCTCGAGAACTTGGACTCGCGAACGACTGCGATCGGCCAGGCGATCATCGACGCCGTCAACGACGACGGCTACCTTACCGACGATCTCGATACGATCCGCGCGACTCTCGCGCCCGACGTCGTCGTCACGGTCGACGAAGTGGAAAAAGTGCTCGTCGGGCTCGTGCAGCAGTTCGACCCAGCCGGCATCGGCGCACGCAACGTAAGCGAGTGCGTGCTGCTCCAGCTCGCGCAGCTCGCGCCCGACACCGTCGGCCTCGCGCTCGCACGTACGATCGCGACCGAGCACCTGGCTCTGATCGCCGAGCGGCAGTTCGGTCAGCTCAAGCGGCTGCTCAAGGTGTCCGACGCGGAGCTCGAGTCCGCGATCGCGCTCGTTCGCTCGACTCATCCTCGTCCGGGCTCGGCGGTCTTCGCGCCGGCCTCGGACTACATCGTTCCGGACGTGTTCGTGAGACGCAGCGACGGCCAATGGATCGTCGAGCTGAACAACGCGGTGTCTCCGCAGTTACGCGTGAATCAAGTTTATGCGGGCTCGCTCGGCAGGGGCGAGGAGTATGATGTCCTACGTACGCAGCTCCAAGAGGCGCGCTGGTTGATACGCAGCTTGGAGATTCGCAACGAGACGCTGCTCAAGGTCGCGCTCACGATCGTGCAACGCCAAAAAGAATTCCTCGAGCTCGGCGAAGAGCACATGCGCCCGATGGTGCTGCGCGACGTCGCCGAGGCGATCGAGATGCACGAATCGACCGTTTCGCGGGTAACCACCAACAAATACATGCACACGCCGCGCGGAGTGTTCGAGTTTCGCTACTTTTTCTCGAGCCACGTCGCAGGCGAGGAAGGCGATCAGTCGTCGACCGCCGTGCGCGCAAAGATTCGTAAGCTCGTGAGCGGCGAGGACCCCGAGAAGCCGCTCAGCGACAGCCAGATCGCCCAGATGCTCTCGAGCGAAGGTATCACCGTCGCCCGCCGCACGGTCGCCAAATACCGCGAGGCGATGAAAATCCCCTCGTCGAGCGACCGCAAGAGGAGCAAGTTGGTCGGATGACGAAACAAAGGAGCTAGATCATGCAGTTGACCGTTACGGGCCATCACATAGACGTCACGGAAGCCCTTCGAAGTTACGTAGACAAGAGGCTTGCCAGGCTCGAGCGGCACTTCGACCACATGACCAACGTTCACTGCATCCTCACCGTCGAGAAGCTCCGGCACAAAGCCGAGGCCACGGTGCACGTCGGCGGCGGCACCATCCACGCCGACTCGATAGAAGAGAACATGTACGCGGCGATCGACATGCTCGTCGATAAGCTCGATCGTCAGGTGAAGAAGTTCAAAGAGAAGCTGACGGACCACCACGCCAAGGAAGTCGAGAAGGCGCGCGCGCGCTGACCCGGCCTCTGCGGGTCCGCGCGGGCGAAACGCCGGAGAGCAAAGCGAGACTCGAACCGTGCGCCTCGTAATCATCAGTGGCTTGTCCGGCTCGGGTAAGAGCGTGGCGCTGCACGCTCTCGAAGATCTCGGCTTCTATTGCATCGACAACATCCCGACGACGCTGCTGCGCTCGTTCGTCGACGAGTTGCTCCTGCGCAGAGACCCGGCGTTCGAGAACGTCGGCGTTGGCCTCGATGCGCGCAATCGCCGCCGCAGCGACCTTGCAGAGATCCCGACGCTCGTGAAGCAGCTGCGAGCGAACGCGGTCGCGTGCGAGGTCGTGTTCCTCGAGACCGACGACAAGGTGCTCCTTTCTCGCTTCAGCGAGACTCGCCGCAAGCATCCGTTGACCGACGAGAGCACGAGCCTCGGCGACGCGATAAAAAAGGAGCGCGAGCTCCTCGGTCCCGTGATCGACACGGCGGAGCTCGTGATCGACACGACGAACATGAACGTCGCGCAGCTGCGCGAGCAGATCAGCGAGCGCGTCGCGCCGCGTGCGCCCGGCAAGCTGTCGATCATGATCGAATCGTTCGGCTACAAGCACGGCTTGCCTGCGAACGCCGACTTCGTCTTCGACGTGCGATGCTTGCCGAATCCGTATTGGGAGCCGCAGCTGCGGCCGCTCTCCGGCAACGATGCGCCCGTCAGGAACTTCCTCGACGCGCAGCCGCTCGTTCAGGAGATGATCGCCGCGATCGCGGGCTTCCTAGACGAATGGATTCCGCGCTATCAGGACTTCCAGCGTTCGTATCTCACCGTCGCGATCGGCTGCACAGGCGGGATGCATCGGTCGGTCTACGTCGCCGAAGCCCTCGCGAAACGGCTCGAGGAGAAGTACGGCCCGATCCGGACCCAGCACGACGAGCTGCGCTGACGCGCGCGCTCAACGCTCGAGCGCGAACTTCAGGTGCGCCGGCGCGTACAGCGTGTCCATCGGCTGATCGAACAGGAAGGTCCGCAGCTCGTCTTCCATGAGCATCGCGTCGCGGTAGCCCATGTCGATCAGCTCGCGCGTAAAGCCGGACTCGAACAGCAGGTAGCTCACGAGCTGCATGCCGCTCCGGCTCGTCGCACCGAGACCCTTCAGCAGTAGCCGCACGGCGCGCGGCAGCTCATGCGCATGGCGCACGGCAACCGAGCGCACGTCGTCCTTCGGCACGATCACGAGCGTGTGCAGCCGCCGCAAGCGGCCTTCGATGCCCTTGACCCGCTCGATGCCGGCCGTCGCGATGATCTTGTTCAAGTTCGACACGCGCTCGAGGTCGGTATAGAGACCGTCCATGAATAGCGTGTCGAGCATATAGCCGCCGAGCTGTGCGAACGTCGGCGGCAACGCTTCAGTGTTTGCCGGCGGCTCCGGGTCGGGACGCTCGTCGCGCACGCCGATCACGAGCATGCGTTCGGCGCCGAGATGGATTGCAGGCGACAACGGCGCCCGGTGCCGCATCGAGCCGTCGCCGAAGTACTCGCCGCCGATCTTCACCGGCGGAAACACGAACGGCACGGCGGCGCTCGCCATCAGGTGATCGATGGTGATCTTCTGAGCGCGGCCGATCCGTCGCACGCGGGTCCACCCCGTGAGATTCGGGCGCCCTTGAAACCATGTCACGGAACGCGCCGAGCTGTAGCCCGACGCGGTGACCGCGAGCGCTTCGAGGTGCCCGCGCTCGATCGCGCGCGCGATGCTCCCGAAGCGCACGTCGCGCTCGAGCAACGCGCGGAGCGGCGTGTCGTCGAGCAGAGAGACCGGGTTGCGAACGCCGAGCCCGCCGAATACGAGCGCCGCGAGCCAGTGCAGGCTCGTCTTCAGCATCGTCCACGTGTCCGAGCGGTAGACCTGTCTCGCGTGGAAGCTCGCCCAGACGCGCTCCATGTCGCGGATCGCACGTTCGAAGTTCGCGGCCCGGCCCGCGAGCACGGCGGCGTTGATCGCTCCGGCCGACGCGCCAGTGATTATCGCGAACGGATTCGGCGCATTCTTCGGCAGCAGCGACGCAACCGCCTTGAGAACACCGACTTGGTATGCGCCGCGGGCACCGGCGCCGGGCAAGACGAGCGCTTTGCGCGTCTTCTCAGGCACTCGGCGCGGCGGGCGCTGCCGCGCCCGGCACAGTGAGGATCTGCATCGTATTGGTCCTCCCTGACACGCCTTGCTGATCGCCCTTCGTGAACAAGACGAGATCGCCGGCCGCGACCGCGCCGTCGTGCAGCAGTGTCTCGAACACCTTGTCGAGCGTGTGCGCTTCCGTGTCCTCGATGTCGAACGGCACGGCGTAGACGCCACGGTACATGCTCACGCGCCGGCTCGTCGCCTCGTGACGCGTGAACGCAAACACGGGGATATCGGTGCGCACGCGCGACATCCAAAGCGGCGTGGAGCCCGACTCGGTCAGCGCAATGATCGCGCGCACGTTCAGGTGGTTCGCGACGTACATCACCGCCATCGCGATGGCCTCGTCGACGTGGGTGAACACGTCCTCGAGCCGATAGTTCGCGGCGCGCCGGAACGTCTCGTGCTTTTCGGCGCCGATGCACAGCTCGGCCATCGTGCGGACCGCGCGTACCGGAAAGTGCCCGACCGCCGTCTCGGCGGACAGCATGACGGCGTCGGTGCCGTCCATGACCGCGTTCGCGACGTCCGAAACCTCCGCGCGGGTGGGCGAAGGCGAATGGATCATCGACTCGAGCATCTGCGTCGCCGTGATCACGACCTTGTTGCGCGCGCGCGCGAGCCGGATCAAGCCTTTCTGCAGCCCGGTCATCGACGCGTAGCCGACCTCGACCGCGAGGTCGCCTCTCGCGACCATGATGACGTCGCTCGCGTCGATGATCGAGCGGATGTGCTGCACCGCCTCGGCACGCTCGATCTTCGCGACGAGATGCGCCTGGCCGCCTGCCGCGCGCAGCAGCGAGCGCGCCTCCTCGATGTCCTCGGCATTGCGCGCGAACGAGACGGACATGAAGTCGAGGCCGAAGCGAGCGGCGGACTGGATGTCGCGCCGGTCCTTGTCCGTGAGCGCGGGGGCCGACAACCCGCCGCCCTGCTTGTTGAGACCCTTGTGATCGCTGAGCTTGCCGCCCTGCCTCACGCGGCACGCGATCTGCGTGCCTTTGACGTGCTCGACCTCGAGCACGATTAGGCCGTCGTCGAGAAGCACCACGTCTCCCGGAACCACATCCCTGACGAGATTGCGGTAAGCGACGCCGACCGCGTGCTGATCGCCGCCGTTCGGGTCCATCTCCGTGTCGAGCAAGAACTCGGCTCCCTCGACGAGCATCACGGGGCCGTTCTTGAACGACTCGATGCGGATCTTCGGGCCCTGGAGGTCGCCCATGATGCCGATGTGGCGGCCTACCTTCTGCTCTACGCGCCGCACCGTCTCGACGCGCTTCGCCTGATCGGCCGCCGTGCCGTGCGAGAAGTTGATCCGGAATACGTCGGCGCCCGCGAGGATCAATTCCTCGAGGACGGCCGGGTCATCCGTGGCCGGGCCGAGCGTGGCGACGATCTTGGTGCGGCGACGCACGTCTTCCTTCGCGTTCGCGTCGATCAAGGGCGTGGATTCCCTTCGGTTTATGGTTGACACAGGATCAGTCTGAAATCGTTGACGTTCGTTCGCGTGGGTCCGGTCTTCAGAAGACATCGGCTGCTATCAAAGTAACTGTAAGTGTCGTGGCGCGCCAGTAGCGTCGCGAGCGACGTGCCCAGCACCGCGTCGTGCCGTAACGTTTCCGGAACGATGAACGCGCCCGCGTGGTCGCCGTGCCCGTCGATGCCGTCGGTGTCGGCCGCGAGCGCGAACACCCCCGGACAGCCGGCGAGCTCGATCGCGAGTGAGGCGATGTATTCCGTGTTGCGGCCGCCGCGGCCGCCGCCCTCGCCGAGGACCACGCGCGTCTCGCCGCCGGACAAGATCGCGACGCGGACCCCACGCGCGCGCTGCTCCTTCGCGAGCTTCGCGTGCCGCCGGCCGAGCTCTTGCGCCTCGTCGGCGAGATCGTCGCCGAGATAGACCACGTCGTATCCTTCGGCGCGCAAGAACTTCATCGCCGCTTCGAGCGCAGTGGAAGCTGTCGCGATCAGATGCACCGCGTCGCTCGCAAATTCCGGCGCGCCGGGTTTCGGTGTCTCGGCGCTCCGACGCCCGAGCACGGGCATGAGCTCCGCGACGTTCGGATAGCGGTAGCGCTCCAGGATCGCGAGCGCGTCGGCTTGCGTCGTCGCGTCCGGGATCGTCGGTCCCGACGCGATGTCGCTCACTTCGTCGCCCGGGATGTCCGAGATCACGAACGTGATCACGCGCGTCGGATGCGCCGCGGCCGCGAGCCGGCCGCCCTTGAGCTTCGATAAATGCTTGCGCACGCAGTTGATCTCGCGGATGTCGGCGCCCGCCCGAATCAAGTAATTCGCGGCCGCGCGCTTCTGCTCGAACGTCAGAGGGGGCATCGGCGCCGCCGCGAGCGACGAGCCGCCGCCCGAGATCAGACAGATCAAGTACTCGTCGTCGCGCGCGCTCGCCGCGAGCTCGAGCAACCGCGCGCCGGCCGCTAGGCTCGATGCGTCCGGCGACGGATGTCCCGCTTCGACGATTTCGACGCCGCCACTCGCCTCGCCCGCCTCGAGCCCGTGCCCGTAGCGCGTGACGACTAGGCCGCGCGTCGGCGCATTCCAGTGAGCGCAGAACGCGGCTGTCATCGACGCGGCCGCTTTGCCGGTGCCGAGCACGAGCGCGGGCTTGCGCGGATAGGCTTCGAGAGCACGCGGCAGGCAAACGGCCGGTGCGGCGGCTTGCAGCGCGGTGTCGAAGGCCTGCTTCAGCAACAGGACTTCGTTCAGCGTCGCGGACGGCACCTCTCAGCTCTTCGCGCTTCTCGCGCGCTGCTCGAGCGTCGCAACCGCGGGCAGCTTTTTGCCCTCGAGGAACTCGAGGAACGCGCCGCCCCCGGTCGATACGTAGGAGATCTTCTCCCCGACGCCGAACTGCTCGATCGCGGCGAGCGTGTCGCCGCCGCCCGCGATCGAGAACGCCTTGCTCGCCGCGACGGCTTCGGCGACGCGTTTCGTGCCGGCCGCAAACTCGGGGTTCTCGAACACCCCGACCGGACCGTTCCAGACGATCGTGCCCGCACGCGCGAGGCGCTCGGCGTAGCTCGCGGCCGTCTCGGGTCCGATGTCGAGGATCATCTCGTCGGCCGCGACGTCGCGCACGCGCTTCACGCGCCCTTGCGCGCCGGCCTCGATGCTCGTGCCGACGACGACGTCGGTCGGCAACGGTATCTCGGCCTTGCCGAACTCGCCCGCGAGCAGCTGCTTCGCGAACGGCACTTGATCCGGCTCGTAGAGCGACTTGCCGACGCGGAGGCCGGTCGCCGCAAGGATCGTGTTCGCGATGCCGCCGCCGAGGATCAGCACGTCGACCTTCGTCGACAGCGATTGGAGCACCTCGATCTTGGTCGACACCTTCGACCCGCCGATGATCGCGGCGACCGGCCGCTTCGGCTTGTCGAGCGCGGCCGCGAGCGCCTCGAGCTCCGCGACGAGCAACGGGCCCGCGCACGCGACAGGCGCGTGCCGCGCGACGCCGTTCGTGCTCGCCTGCGCGCGGTGCGCGGTGCCGAACGCGTCCATGACGAAGACGTCACACAGCTTCGCCATCCGCTCTGCGAGCGCGTCGTCGTCCTCTTCCTCGCCCTTCTCGAAGCGCACGTTCTCGCAGAGCACGAGCTCGCCGGGCTTCACGTCGACGCCGTCGAGCCAGCTCGTCGCGAGCGGCACTTTGGTTCCCAACAGCTCGCCGAGCTTCGCGGCGACCGGGGCGAGGGAGCTCTTCGGATCCGGCTTGCCGGCCTTCGGCCTTCCCAAGTGCGACATCACGAGCACGCGTGCGCCCGCGCCGAGCGCGGCACGCAGCGTCGGGAGCGCGGCGTCGATCCGCGCCGTGCTCGTGACCTTGCCGTCTTTCACGGGCACGTTGAGATCCTCGCGGATCAGCACGCGCTTGCCGCGCAGGTCGAGATCGGTCATCCGTTTGACGGCGAGCGGCATAGGCTTCCCTTCTTGCTGCCTGGACGAGCGGCCGTGCGACCGGTCGCGGCGTTCTAGAGCGCCGCGAACGCGAGCGTCGTGTCGAGCATCCGGTTCGAGAAGCCCCACTCGTTGTCGTACCAGGAACAGATCTTCACGAGCTTGCCGTCGATTATCTTCGTGAGCGTCGAGTCGTAGATCGACGACGCGGGGTTGTGATTGAAATCCACCGACACGAGCGGACCATCACTGAACTCGAGAATGCCCTTGAGCGGCCCGGCTGCGGCCTTCTTCACGACGTCGTCGATCTCCTTCGCCGTGGTCGCGCGCGCGGCCTCGAACGTGAGGTCGACCACCGACACGTTGATCGTCGGCACGCGGATCGAGAAACCGTCGAGCTTGCCGTTGAGCTCCGGCAGCACGAGACCGACCGCAGCGGCCGCGCCGGTCTTGGTCGGGATCATCGACTGCGTCGCCGAGCGAGCGCGGCGGAGGTCCTTGTGGAACACGTCCGTGAGCACCTGGTCGTTCGTGTACGAATGCACCGTCGTCATCAGGCCGCGCACGATGCCGATCGAATCGTGCAGCACCTTCGCGATGGGCGCGAGGCAGTTCGTCGTGCACGACGCGTTCGAGATCACGGTGTGGCTCGGTTTGAGCGTCTTCTCGTTCACGCCGTAGACGACGGTCGCGTCGACGTCTTTCTCGCCCGGCGCCGAGATGATCACTTTCTTGGCGCCCGCCTTCAGGTGCGCGCCGGCCTTCTCCTTGGACGTGAACAGGCCGGTGCACTCGAGCACGATGTCGACGCCGAGGGCTTTCCACGGGAGCTTCGCGGGGTCGCGTTCGGCGCAGACGTTGATCTTGTCGCCGTCGACGACGAGCGAATCGCCCTCGACCTCGACCGGGAACTTGAACGGCCCATGCGCGGTGTCGTAGCGCGTCAAATGCGCGTTAGTTTTAGCGTCGCCGAGATCGTTCACGGCGATGATCTGGATCTCGCCGCGGTGCTCGCCTTCGTAGAGCGCGCGAAGTATGTTGCGGCCGATTCGGCCGTAGCCGTTGATTGCGACTTTGACGGGCATGGCGAGAGTACTCCGGATTACTGATCTCTAAAGCGCTTCAGGCGACGCGCACGACGAAGCCGCGTCGCCATTCGAATGGGGTTATAGCAGACGGCGGGCGTGCTCCGCGACGGCCGCGACGGTGAACCCGAAGTGCTCGAATACGGGCTTGGCGGGTGCCGACGCGCCGAACGTATCGATCCCGTGCACGCCGCCGCGTTCCCCGACATAACGCCACCAGCCCCCCGTGGCCGCCGCCTCGATCGCGAGCCGCACGCCGCCGGGCGGCAGCACGCTCGCGCGGTATTCCTTCAACTGCGCGTCGAACACCTCGCAGCATGGCATCGACACGACGCGCGCCGCGACGCCCGACGCCTCGAGCTCCTTCGCCGCGCCGAGCGCGAGCTGCACCTCGGAGCCGGTGGCGATCAACGTGATCTTCGGCGCCGGGCCACCCGCAACGACCACATAGCCGCCGCGGGCGATGCCCGCGATCTGCTCCGTCGTGCGCTGCACATGCGGCAGGTCCTGACGCGTGAGCGCGAGTATCGTCGGCCCGTCCTTGCGCTCGAGCGCGGCGCGCCACGCGACCAGCGTCTCGACGGTATCGCAGGGGCGCCAGAGGCGCATGTGTGGAATCAGCCGGAGGCTCGGCACGTGCTCGATCGGCTGATGCGTCGGCCCGTCCTCCCCGAGACCGATCGAGTCGTGCGTGAGCACGTAGATCGTGCGCAGGCCGATGAGCGCGGACATCCTTATGCCGTTGCGCGCGTAGTCCGAGAACACCAGGAACGTGCCGCCGTACGGAATGCAGCCGCCGTGCGCCGAGATGCCGTTCATCACCGCGGCCATGCCGAACTCGCGCACGCCGTAATGGATGTAGTCACCGCCGGGGTTGTCGGCAGTGAGCGTCGTCGACAGCTTGAAGTTCGTGTTGTTCGAGGGCGTCAGGTCGGCCGAGCCGCCGATGAACTCGGGAAGCTTCGGACCGAATACCTCTAGAGCGGCCTGCGACGCTTTACGCGTCGCCATGCTCTTCCCCGCGGCCGCCGCTTTCGCGATCGTGTCGTCGGCGAGCGCGGCGAAGTCCTCGGGCAAATCGCCGTTCATGCGGCGCGTGAACTCCGCCGCGAGATCGGGGTAGCGGCGCGCGTAATCCGAGAATTGCTTCTGCCAATCGTCCGCGAGCTTCTTGCCGCGCTCGCGAGCGTCCCACGCGCGCTTGATGTCGTCCGGAATCTCGAACGGCGGATACTCCCAGCCGAGCGTCTTGCGGGCGGCCGCGACCTCGGTCGCGCCGAGCGCGGCGCCGTGCGTCGCCTCGGTGCCCTGCTTGTTGGGCGCGCCGAAGCCGATCACGGTCTTGCAGCAGATCAGAGACGGGCGGCCGTTCTCCGCCCTCGCCGCTTCGATCGCGGCGCGAATCGCGTCCGCGTCGTGCCCGTCGACGTGCGGCACCACGTGCCAGCCATAGGCCTCGAAGCGCTTCGGCGTGTCGTCCGTGAACCAGCCCTTGACCTCGCCGTCGATCGAGATGCCGTTGTCGTCGTAGAAGCCGATCAGCTTGCCGAGCCTCTGCGTACCCGCGAACGCGCACGCCTCGTGCGAGACGCCTTCCATGAGGCAGCCGTCGCCGCAGAAGAAATAGGTGTAGTGATTGACGATGGCGGCGTCCGCGCGGTTGAAGTGCGTCGCGAGGAAGCGCTCTGCGAGCGCCATGCCGACGGCGTTCGCAATGCCCTGGCCGAGCGGGCCCGTCGTCGTCTCGATGCCGATCTCGACCTCGCGCTCCGGATGGCCGGCGCACCGGGAGCCGAGCTTGCGGAAGTGCTTGATCTCGTCGATATCGAGCGCGTAGCCAGTCAGGTACGCCACGGCGTAGAGCAGCATCGACCCGTGGCCGTTCGAGAGCACGAAGCGGTCGCGGTCGTGCCAATGCGGCTCGGTCGGCGCGAAGCGCAGGTAGTCGTTCCAGAGCACTTCGGCGATATCGGCCATGCCCATCGGCATGCCGGGGTGGCCCGAATTGGCTGCCTCGACCGCGTCCATCGCGAGCGCGCGAATCGCGTTCGCGAGCCGGCGTCGGGACGGTCTGCCGCCCACGGAATCTTGATTCGTGCTCACTGGCATTGACGGGTTGCTCGAATCGGGCTCAAGACTTCGCCGGCCCGGACCTGTTGCTCGGCCCGTTAGCGCGGCGGCGTGGAGCGGAAACGGGGGGAAATTGTCGCG
>Ga0105248_10000999_pt1 | contig 31268 bp, 31 predicted proteins | sample KBSS34metaG_FD_81524 | JGI IMG/M metagenome (GOLD analysis project Ga0105248, IMG submission 81524) | Switchgrass rhizosphere microbial communities from Kellogg Biological Station, Michigan, USA - KBS S3-4 metaG | ecosystem: Host-associated > Plants > Roots > Rhizosphere > Soil | place...
GAGATGGCGTGGCTGCTGCCGCGCGGCGACGTCGCCTTCAAGGCGTGGGTCGACCAGTGGCTGCACCTCGCCAAGGCGAGCGGCGAGTACGACCGGATCGCCGCGCGCTGGCTGCGCTAGGCGGCGTCGGTCTGGCGCTCGCGCGGCGTCGCGCGCCGCTCGAACGGCGCTCGCTCGGGCCGGCTCATCTCGATCGAGACGAACTCGGCAGCGTCTTCGGGAGACATCGCTGCCGTCCGCTCGAAGGCATGCAGGTCGCCGGCGAGTCGCTCGGCCTCGCTGCGCGTGAGATCGGGATCGAGTTCGGCGATGCGGCGAGCGCAGCGGCTGCGCCACGTGGTGGTGTCGAGAGCTTCCATGGTCGGACCTTTTATGTTCAGGGGCGGCCGCGCCACTCGCGCCGGGCGCCGTCACGGGTCGTTGGTCTTTTCTTTGTCTATCGCGATCGCGCTCGCGCCGTGCGTCGCGGCGTTCGTCGCGGTCGTGGCGCCGGTCGTTGTCTCGAGAGGCGCCACGATCGCCACGATGATGGTACGGATCGATCCGGCAGGCAATACAAAAGCACAAGGTACGCGCTGCGCTCCTGCGCGTCTGTCGGCAGCGCGCGCGGGGCGTTGTGAGGCTGTTCCGACAGCGCGGCCGCGCGGCAGGGCGCTTGCGTCGAATCATGTGAGAAAAGTCACGTTTCACCGTTCATGGAGAGCCCCTCTGCGTCTTCATGGGTGTCGTCGCGCCGGGATTCTCGAGCGCGAGCTTCGTCAAGGGCGGCTGGGCCGGCGCCGACGAGTTCAGCGCCGCGGCGTGGCCAGGAATCGTCGCGGCGATCCCGTTCGCGGATCTGGTTCTTCCTCGCCATCGAAGGCGTCGCGATGGCTGCCGAGGAGGCCAGGGATCCGCACCGGTCGGTGCCGGTCGCCTACATCGGCGGCATCCTGACGCTGGTCGCGCTCGCCCTCGGCGTCATGATCTTCGCCGGCGGGTCGGGCGACTGGACGAAGCTCGCCAACATCAACGATCCGCTGCCGCAGGCGATGAAGATCGTCGTCGGCGCGAGCAGCGGCTGGCTGCACATGCTGGTCTGGCTCGGCCTGTTCGGGCTCGTCGCCTCGTTCCACGGCATCATCATCGGCTACTCGCGCCAGGCTTTTCGCGCTCTCGCGCGCCGGCTACCTGCCGGCGGCGCTCGGCCGCATCCATCCCCGGCTCGGCACGCCGCACGTCGCGATCCTCGCCGGCGGAGCGGTCGGCATCGCGGCGATCTTCAGCGACGAGCTCGTCAGGTTCGGCGGCCAGTCGCTGACCGCCAACATCGACACGTGTCGGTGTTCGGCGCCATCGTCATGTACATCCTGAGCATGGCGAGCCTGTTCAGGCTGCGCCGCAGCGAGCCGCTCCTGGAGCGGCCGTTCAGGGCGCCGACCTATCCGGTCTTTCCGGCCTTCGCGCTCGCGGCGGCCGTGGTCTGGCTGGCGACGATGGTGTACTTCAATCCGCTGCGGGCGGGAGTGTTCGCCGGCCTCGCGGCGATCGGCTATGGCTACTTCCTGACCACGAACGGGAGGCGCGACGCCGCCCTGGCGCCCAGCGCGGATTCGGCCGCGACGTGAGTTGCAGCTCGGTCATCCACTTGCGAAGTGCAACGACTTGCAACACCTTCCGTGCCGCGAGCGTGAACTTGCGCCAACGTTTCCGCGCTGAACAAACCGTTGCAGCGCAAAGCCCGCCTCGACCGATCCCCCGCGCCTAGGATGCCGCATCGGTGGTGCCGGGCCGGGCCGCCGACCGGGAACGGTGCCGCACCGGAACCGCATCGCACGGAAGGAATGGGAATGGCGTTCGTGATGATTGCCACTGGCGCGACGAGTCGATCGCGGGTGAGGACCCTGCCGGTCCGGCCGCTGATCGCCCTGGCCGGAGTCGCCGCGCTCGCGCTGCTCGCCTCGGGCGGCGCCGTCGGCTATTGGCTCGCCGAAGCGCCTCTGCGGCCCGTGGCGTCGGCGGTGGCGGCGCCCGAGCCCATGGTTCTGCCGTTCACGCTCGAGCAGGTCGGCGCGATCTCGGGGCGCCTGTTCCGCCTCGAGAACGAAGCGGCGCAGCTGAGCAAGCGGATCGGCGTCCTGAACAGCGACGCGCCCGCCGCGGCACGCGCGCCCCGGCTCCAGGGGGCGGGGTCGCAGAGCCTGCCCGCAGGCGCGGCCGGCGGCCCGCTCTTGCCGGCGCGCAGCGACGCCGCCGATCTCGGCGCGATCGACGCCCAGCTCGGCCGGGTCGAGCAGCAGATCGCTTCGGTGGCGAGCGCTGCCGCCGAGCAGACGCTCGCCATGATGCGGCTGCCGACGCGGCTGCCGATCGCGGGCGCCGAGCTGACGTCGACCTTCGGCAATCGCATCGATCCGTTCGCGCACTCGCACGCCTTCCACGCCGGCCTCGATTTCGCCGCGCGAGTCGGCACGCCGATCGCGTCGGCGGCGGGCGGCGTCGTCGCCTTCGCCGGCTTCAAGCGCGACTTCGGCTGGGTCGTCGACATCGATCACGGCAACGGCCTGATGACCCGCTACGCGCACGCATCGCAGCTGCTCGTTCGCGCCGGCGAGGTCGTCGTCCCCGGCGATCGAATCGCGATGGTGGGCTCGACCGGTCGCTCGACCGGACCGCATCTGCATTTCGAGGTCCTGCGCGCCGGCGATCAGGTCGATCCCAAGCGTTACCTCGCCGGGCTGTGAGCAGCGCAGCGGCCGCCGTGTCGATCGGTTTCGGACGGGCCGCGACCCGCGACCTCACCCGCGTCGGCCTGACGCTGGCACCGAAGCGCGCCTCGGCGCCGCGCTGGCTGGCGGCGCTGCTGCTCGCCGTCGTCGCTTTCACGGCAGGTGTCGCGGCGGGCGAGCTGCTGCGCGAGCCCGCAGCGCCGATCGTCGTTCGCGCTCCCGCGCCGAACGCCGAGCTCGGCGCGCTCAGGCAACAGCTCGAGCAGGCGCGGATGGGGCTGCGGGTCGCCGATGCGCGCAGCCAGGAGCTGGAACGGCAGATCGACGCGCTCAACCACAAGCTCACCGAAGCTCAGGACGAGCTGACGTTCTTCCGCAAGGCCCGCGAGGGCAGGAAACATTGAAAGGCAGTGCCATGTTCGGAAGCGCGAAGAAGCAGCCATTCATCAAGATGGCGCAACTCTCCACCCTGATCGCCGACAGCGTCGAGATCACCGGCGACCTGCTCTTCACGAGCGGCATGCGGATCGACGGCCGCGTCAAGGGCGACGTCACGGGCCGCCCGGCCGAAGGGAGCCGGCCATCGCTGCTCGTCCTCTCGGCCACCGGGCACATCGAAGGCAGCATCCGCTGCGGCGACGCCGTCATCAACGGCACCGTCATCGGCGACCTCGACGTCGAGCACCGGCTCGAGCTGCAGTCCGACGCGCGCGTGACCGGAACGATCCGCTACCGCCAGCTGCAGATGGATGTCGGCGCGACCGTGCAGGGCCATCTGCTGCGCGTCGTTCCCCAGGCGAGCGCCGGCAACGTCGTCGAGCTCGGCGCCGAGAAGGCGGTGGCCGCCGAGCGTCGCTGATCGACGTGCGCCGGCTCACTCCATCACGATGCCGGCATCCTTCACCAGCTTGGCCCACTTGGCCTGCTCTTCGGCGATGAAGCGGCCGAACTCGGCCGAGCTCAGCGCGCCCGGCTCCGCGCCCTTGGCGATCAGGTCCTTGCGAACGTCTGGCTGCGCGAGCACCTTGTCGACGTCGTCGTGCAGCCTGGCGATGACCGCCGGCGGCGTCGCCTTCGGAGCGAGCAGGCCGAACCAACCCTGCGCCTGATAGCCGGGCAGTCCCGAGACGGCGACGGTCGGCAGGCTCGGCAGCGCGTCGAGCGGCCGGGTGCCGGTGACGGCGATCGCCTTCAGCCGGCCTGACTGCAGCTGCGGGATCACCGTCTGCGTCGGCGCGAACATGACCTCGATCTGACCGCCGAGCAGGTCGGTGAGCGCCTGCCCGGTGCCCTTGTAGGGAACGTGCTGCATGTCGACGTTCGCCTGCGCCTTGAACAGCTCGCCCGAGAGATGCGAGGCCGCGCCGATTCCCGACGAGCCGAAGCGGAGCTTGCCGGGGTTCGCCTTGGCGTAGGCGATCAGCTCACGGACGTTGGCGATCGCCACGCTCGCGTTGAGGGCGACGACGTAGGCCTCGGCCGAAACCAGGGCGACCGGCGCGAGCCGGGCGATGTTCTTCTCGGTGATCGCCGCCGTCGACGCCATCACCAGGGTGTGGCCGTCGGCCGGGGCGTTGGCGACCTGCTCGGTGCCGATGCGGCCGCTCGCGCCGGGGCGGTTCTCGATGACCACGGTCTGGCCCCAGAGCGCGCTCAGCTTGGGCGCCAGCACGCGCGCGAGAGTGTCCGCGCCGCCCGCCGGCGGGAACGGGACGACGATCGTGACCGTGCGGGACGGGAACGGCGTAGTCTGAGCGGTCGCGCTCGTCCACGGCAGCAGGGCCGCGAGCAGGGCGACGGCGACGCCGCGGCGAACGCGCGGCGACGACGGCGTTCGACGTCGGCGCGGGCTGCAGCTCATGTCGGTGCCGCCTTCTTCGCCGCCTCGACGATCGTCGTCCGCAGCGTCGCCACGCCCTCGATGCCGCACTCGACGACGTCGCCGGGCTTCAGAAACAGCTCGGCTGCGTTCGGCTTGCCGACGGCGACGCCGCCCGGAGCGCCGGTCGAGAACATGTCGCCGGGCTCGATCGGGATGTGGCGCGAGAAGTGCTCGAGGATGTCGGGCAGCTTCCAGATCTGGTCGCGCGTGTTGACCCGCATGCGCAGCTCGCCGTTGACCGAGCACGTCATCCACAGGTCGTACGGGTCGGCGATTTCGTCGAGCGTGATCAGCTCGGGGCCGAGCGGGCCGAAGCCGGGGATGTTCTTGCCGGTCCAGAAGCGCGAGCCCGACCTCACCTCGCGCTCCTGCGAGTCGCGATCGGTCAGGTCGTTGAGGATCGTCACGCCGGCGACGCAGTTGAACGCCTCGCACCGCTTGACGCCGAGGACGCGCCGGCCGATCACGAACACCAGCTCGGGCTCGTAGTCGAGGCGGACGATCCCGTCGGGCCGCGCGACCTTGGCGCGATGCCCGACCAGGCTCGAGTTCAGCTTGACGAACGCGGTCGGCTCCTGCGGGATCTCCTTGATCAGGTTGGTCCGCTGCAGCTCCTCGAGATGCTGGCGATAGTTCTTGCCGACGCAGAGGAACTTGTCCGCGTCCTGGATCGGCGCGAGGTACTCGAGGGTCGCCTCGTCGCGCCAGGCCGAATCGAATCCGCTGCCGTCGTGCGCTTGCGCGGCGCCGCTCAGCTCGCGCACCCGGCCGATCGCGTTGGGCCCCGCGGCGAGCAGCGCCCTCAAGGTCGTCGGCATCCCGGCGACGCCGGCGATCCGCGACGCCGCGCCGATGTCGAGGACACGCTGGCCGCAGCGAACGCCGAGCGTCGGCCGGCCGTCGTCGGGGTCGCGGAAGGTCAGGAGTCTCATGCGCGCTCGCGGGTTGTTCACGACAGGATAAACGCGTCCGAGGCCGGTGCGAAAGGACGCCGGGCTCGACTCTATGAAGACACAATCGAGTCGTTCGCGCGCCCGCCCTTGCCGCGAACGCGTTCCGACGGGCCATGTCGAGGTCAACCATGACAAAAAACCTCAGCCGCCGCCGTGCGTGGGCGCGGCTCGCTGCCGTCGCGGCGGTCGCGATTGCGGCTCCTCGGGGATCGAACGCGGCGACCGATGCGGTGCCGGGCGCTGCCGCGGCGAAGCCTCCGCTGGTCGTCGCCTTCGTCTACGTCACGCCGGTGGGCGAGGCGGGGTGGACGTACCAGCACGAGCTCGGCCGGCGCGAGCTGGTGCGTTCGCTCGGCGCGCGGGTTCGCACGATCGCCGTCGAGTCGGTCGCCGAGGGCGCCGATGCCGAGCGCGTCCTGCGTGACCTCGTCGCGCAGCAGGGCGCGGGCCTTGTCTTCGCGACCAGCTTCGGCTACCTCGATCCGGCCCTGCGCGTCGCCGCCGATTTTCCCGGGGTGCGCTTCGAGCATGCCGGCGGCTACAAGAGCGCGCCCAACCTCGCGACCTACGACGCGCGCTACTACGAGGCGCGCTGGCTCGCCGGCTGGCTCGCCGGGCGAACAAGCGCGAGCGGGATCGCTGGCTACGTCGCCGGCATGCCGGTGCCCGAGGTGGTGCAGGGAATCAACGCCTTCGGCCTCGGCATGCGCGCGGCGAACCCGAAGGCGATCGTTCGCGTCGTCTGGCTCAACACCTGGTTCGATCCGGTCAAGGAGCGCGACGCGGCGCGGTCCTTGATCGACCAGGGCGCCGACGTGCTTACCCACCACAGCGCGTCGACCGCGGTCGCGCAGGCGGCGCAGGCGAACTTCCGCTCCCGCGGCGTTCGCGTCGTCGCGTATCCGAGCGACATGCGTGCCTTCGCTCCCGACGCGCAGCTCGCCGCGATCGTCCATCGCTGGGGCGGCTTCTACACGCGCGTCGCCGAGCGCGTCCTCGACGGCAGCTGGCGCAGCGAGCCGGTGTGGGGCGGCATCGCCAGCGGCATGGTCGACATCGACGCCGTCGACGCGAAGCTCGCCGGCGATGTCCGCGCCGGCCTGCAGGCGCGCCGCGCCGCGATCGTCGCCGGAACGCTCAAGCCGTTCGCGGCGCCGCTGGTCGACAACGCCGGCACGACTCGCCTGGCCCGCGGCGCGCTCGCCGATGCCGACATCAAGGCGATGGACTGGTTCGTCACGGGCGTCGTCGGCGCCGTGCCGCCGCGCTGAGCGCGCCGTCTCATCGGCGCACCTCTTGCGAGCTACCGCAACTGCGCGCTCCCGGCCAAGGATGGCAGCGATGACCTGGCGTCGCATGCCGTCGCAGCCACGACCTACTCCGTGTATGCAGCGTGCGGTCAACCGTGCCGCGTCAAAGGCGACGACCCTTTACTTTGCGAATTTTTCCGTTCAAATACGACACGCGATCGACGACGGGCGACTGGCCCTGTTTCGCTTCGTGCCCGTAAAACGTCAATGGAGGCTTCATGAAAGCGGTCAAGGTTGGGGCAGGGCTGCTGGCTGCCGGTCTGATGGCAGGTGCGCATGCCGACGTCGTCACGATGAGCCAGAACTTCGACAACTTCGCCGGCCTCCCGGCCGCCGGCTGGGTCTTCACGAACAACAGCGCGGATCCGAACCTGAATTGGTTCGCCGGCAACAGCGGCATCTTCGGCGCCCAGTCCGGCGCTGCCGGCTCGTACGCCGCCGCGAACTTCAACAGCACGAACAGCGCGACGGGCACGATCGACAACTGGCTCATCAGCCCGATGTTCGTGCTCGGGAGCAGCCCGACGCTGGACTTCTACACGCAGGGTGCGAACGAAGGCTTCTTCGACATGCTCGAAGTGCGCTACAGCAGCGGCGCGAGTTCCGCCGTGTCGACCTTCACCACGCTGCTGGCCACCATCGGCGACGGGTTCTCGCAGCAGTACCCCACTGGCGGCTGGGCGCATTACTCGCTGGCGCTGCCGATGGACGTCGCCGGCCGCATCGGCTTTCGCTACGTGTCGTCGAACGCCTCGAACGCCGACTACATCGGCATCGACACGGTCTCGGCCAGCGCGACTTCGGTGACCACTCCGGTTCCGGAACCAGGCACGTTTGCGCTGATCGCGTTGGGCCTTGCCGGGGTGGCGGGCGCTGCGCGCCGCCGCAAGCAGAGCGTTTCCACCCCGTTGCCGGCCTAGAGAGGAGCTCGAAAATGTCACCCAGAAGCCTTCCCGCAACCGCCGCTGCCATCGCGCTGGCGATGACGCTGGCGGTGCCCGTTGCAGCCGACGCCGCCGAAGCCATGCGAGTCGTGCGTGACCCCCAGACCGGCGAACTGCGTGGGCCGACGGCGGCCGAGGCGGCCGCCTTCGAGAAGGCCGAAGCGCAGCTGCGTGCCGCGCGCGGCGGCAAGGCGGCGCAGCGCCCCAGCGCGCCGCAGGAGATCACCTATCCCGACGGCACCGTCGAGACGCCGCTGGGCGACGACACGGTGATGTCTTCCGTGGCGACGCTTGCCGCCGACGGTTCGATCCGCATGCATTGCCTGCCGGCCCAGCAGGCACGCAGTCTCGTCAAGGGCTCGAAGAAGACATCCGCCGCGAAAGTGGTGGCCCCATGAGCGCGCGTCGCTCGTTTCTCGGCTTCAAGAGCGCGGCCGCGGCCGCGCTGCTCGCATCTTTCGGCCTGCTCGGGCAGGCCCAGGCTGCGGCCACCATCATCATCAACAACATCAACGCGGCCGGCGTCGGCTTCAACGACACGACGCCGGCGGTGCCGGTGGGCGGCAACCCGGGGACCACGCTCGGTGACCAGCGTCTGTTCGCGTTCACCTACGCGGCCAACCTGTGGGGCGCCACGCTGACCAGCAACGTTCCCATCGTCATCAATGCCCAGATGACGCCCCTGACCTGCACGGCCACCTCGGCCACGCTGGGCAGCGCGGGCGCGACCAGCGCCTTCCGCAACTTCCCCAACGCGCCGTTCCCCGACACGCTGTACTCGTACGCGCTGGCCAACAAGATCGCAGGCGCTTACCTGGGCACGTTGAATGCGGCGCAGATCTCGGCGAACTTCAACTCCAACCTGGGGTTGAACGCGAACTGCCTGCCGGGCCGAATCTTCTACCTCGGCCTCGACCACAACCACGGCACGAACATCGACTTCATCGTCGTGCTGCTGCACGAGATGGGGCATGGCCTGGGCTTCCAGACCTTCACCAACGGCTCGAACGGAGCGCAGAACGGCGGCTTCCCGTCGGTGTGGGACCGCTTCCTGATGGGCACCGTGACCGGCAAGCTGTGGAAGGACATGACCAACGCCGAGCGGGCGGCGTCGGCGATCAGCAAGGACATGCTGGTGTGGACCGGTCCGCGGGTCACCGCCGCGGTGCCGAGCGTGCTCAAGTTCGGTCTGGCGAGCGCCACCTTCAGCGGCCCGGCAGCGGGCGCGATCGCCGGCACCGTGCGGGTCGGCGAGGCCGATTTCGGACCCGCCCTGGGCACCGCGCCGATCTTCGCCGAGGTGATGCCGGTGGTCGAGCAGACCCCAGGCGCGGGCGAGGGCTGCGAAGCGTTCAGCGCGAGCAACGGACGCGCAGTGAACGGCAAGGTCGCGTTCATCACGCTTGGCGTGTGCACGATCGCGACCAAGGTCAAGAACGCGCAGAACGCGGGAGCGATCGCGGTGCTCATCGGCGACACCGTCGCCGAGGACGCGGTGCAGCCCATCCCGCTCGGCGGCGTCGACCCGACCGTCACCATCACCTCGGCGCGCCTGTTCCTGACCGACGCGACCAAGCTGCGCACCAGCCTGCAGACCCGATCGCGAACGTCCTCCGGCGTGTTCGCATCGATGGGACGCAACGGCGGCGCGCAGTACCAGGGTGCCGACGTGCTGGGGCGCGCGCTGCTGTACGCGCCCAACCCCTTCATCAGCGGCTCGTCGGTCTCGCACTTCGATCGCACGATGTTCCGCAACCAGCTGATGGAACCGAACATCAGTAATGACCTCGGCTCCTCTCTCATCCCGCCCGAGGACATGACCTTCCTGCTGCTGCAGGACACGGGTTGGTAAGGCTGCACTGACCTTGCTGAAGGGGCGCCGGCGCGCGCCGCGCATCCTTTCCTTGCCGCGCGCCGAGCGCCGCGCAAGTGCGACGATTTCACGGCGCGCGCCGTACGGCGTTGCGTTCGTGCTGGGGTCGGAGCCGTTGACCACCTGCGCGGCGTCGCTATTGACAACCTGAAACTTCAGGAAGATTCTTTGTCCTCGTTCCATCCAGAGGGACGAACGGGGATGCTCATGAAGACGCCTTCTCTCCGGTGGCGGATCCCGCGTTGTGGCTTTCTTTCCGGCGCGGGGTGGCAGCACCGCTGCCGCCGATCCCATCTCGCCCGTTCAGCCTTATCGAGCAGTCGAGACAGACGGCAAGAAGGCTGAGTCTCGCGCGACGAGCGCGCGCCCCGAAGTGAATCGACGCCAGCCGATGGCTGGACGGCACTAGCGCTCAGCGCGATACCGCAGCCCTTGCTGCGCCGTACCGGACGCGCGACGTCGGTTCGGAAGCCGCGGTAGCTCTCACGGCCTCAGTGCGAGCTCCACAACAGTTGCCTGAGTCGCACGACTCTCCATTGGGCGAACCAACTCACCCCGTACGAATCAAGGAGGACCTATGGGTACGAAGCCTTCCGACCCTGGAGCTGGCCATGTGCGTATCGAGGTGGACGTGCTCGGTGTCATCGATCAAGAGCAGGCACCGGCGCTCTTCGCCTACGCATTCAGTCAAAGCGGGCGGCTGCTGAGCCGCACGGAGCTGAAGGGCGGCAAGGCGGACGTCTCCACGCCTTCGACCAAGGAGCCGGAGGCGGTGCGGGTTCTGATCGGCCCGCCGATCGATCGCGAGGACCACGGCGAAGTGCTCTCGACGCTGATACGGCTCGGTGCGCAGGAGCGGCTCGTGCGACCGGACCAGCGCGGCGCGATCCTGCACTTTCCGATCGACCGCGACATCTGGCGATGCTGGCTCCGCTTCTGCGTCGTCCGAGGCACGCTGCTCAAGCGGGTCGTGACGGGCGGGCTGACCGTCGATCTGCCGGTGTGCGGCGCGGAAGTGGAGATCTATGAAGTCGATCCGATCCGGATCATCCTGCCGAAGATTCCGGATCTGGTGCTCGATCGCATCCGCGACCGCATCCGCAAACCGGGGCCGCCGCCGCCTCCGGAAGATCGATTCCCCCATGGCGTCCCGTTTCCTCCGCTGCCGCCGGGCCCCGGACCCGATCCGACGCCGTTTCTCGGCGCGGCCGCCTTCAGCACTTCCGTCGCTGCCGCGAGCGGAGCGATGGCAGGTGCCGCCGCCGCGAACGTCCGCGCGCTGCAACACGCCGAAGCCGAAGAAGCCGGCGATGAACGCGCGAGCGACGGCAAGGAACGCGCGTTCAACTTCACCTCGGGCGAGCCGACGACGGTCGATCAGCAGGAAGTGACGGCGTCGCTCCAGGCGCTGGCCGAAGCGCCGGAGATCAGGAGCGCCGCCAGCGTCAGCCTCGGTGCCTTCAAGAGCGCCTTGCTCGCGCGACCGGACCTGCTGCGACCCGTGCTGTGCTGGTTGTACCCGGCGGCGGTCAGCACTCAGCTCGTGGCGACCGCGACGACGGACGACTGCGGTCACTTCCGGGCGCGGATCTTCACGGGCTGCTCGTCCGATACGCCGGACCTGTATTTCAAGGCTTACCGGCGCATCGCCTTCTTCCGGATCGAGATCTTCGGCCCGCTGCCGATCTCCTGCCACACGTGGTGGGACTACGCCTGCGGCAGCGAAGTGACGCTCTACACGACGAGCCCGTTCGCGCTCACCTGCCCGCCCTGCAAGCCGGTCGTCGCACCGCCTCACTGGGTGCTTGCGATGGCTGTCGGCAACACTTCGCTGGCCGCGGTTCGCGGCACGAGCGTGGCGCTTCAGCCGACGACCAACGCGTCGAACATCGGGCTCACGAGCGGCGGCGCGCCGTTCGGCGGCTACATCCGGCTGCGATTCGAATTCGACAACACGCTGCGGACCGACCTCAGCGTCAAGTACTACCGCGTGCGCTGGCGCAAGATCGGCAGCGGCAACGGATTCGTCGATCTGACCGAGGACGTCTGGCGTCACTTCGCACACATGGTGGGCACGACGCTGATGATCGAGCCGTACAGGCTCGGTCCACAGCCGGTCGGCGGCAGCGTGAATCTCTACGAGATCCCGCCGGCGCTTCCTCCCTCGGGCCAGTGGTCGATCCCCGACGCGGTCGTCGACACGACCAGCGCCGCATTCACGTCCGCGTCGCTCGCGCCGGCCGGCGGTGGCGAGGGCGACTATCAGTTCGAGCTGACCCTGTTCGACGCTGCCGGGACGGCGGTGAACGCGAACAGTCTCGGCATCAACTACGTCGTGCCGACCACGCTCGACCTGACGGCGACGATCCCGACCGCGAACGCCGCGTCACTCGGTCTCGTCACGGCGAGCGGACGCCTGGTCTATCGACTGCACGTGGACAACAACGCGTGCGCCGCCGCGCTGCAGCCACCGGACCTCAATGGATCCCTCTCGGCCGACCCCTGTGGACTGCTCCGCTACCATGCCGGCGACTCGGTGACGCTGCACTGGACCGCGTCGCATCCGCACCAGTTCGCGACGTTCGCGCACGCTGTCGTGGAGGGGGCGACGCCCTTGCCGGCGCCGTTCTCCACGTCCGGCATCGTCACACCCGCACCGGGCACGCACAACGATACCCACACGGTCGCGGCGCTGCTCGGCGCGTGCACCATTGCCGGCTTCGCCGAAACGGTCTCGGTCTATGCGATGGCGACGGACGGCTGGTCGCGCCAGAGCCAATACGACCGCCACGTGATCCAGGCGTTCGCTCTCGCACCGGCGCCGTGACCGGTCACGCCGCCGCTCGAGCCTCAGTCGGCGCTCGGAGCCTCGAGCGGCCCGTCGTTGCGTCGGGCCGCGGGGCCTCTTGGCGCCGGCACATGCAGCGCGGGTGATGCCGCCTTGGCGGGAGCTGCCTCGGGACGAGGCGCCCGCGTGTCGCCGGCGACAGCGCGTGCGCCGGGCGAGTTGCCGGCGCTTGTGTTGACGCCAACGATCCATACATCGCACGATCGAGGCCCGCACGCCACGGCCGCATTGGCGACGGGCGAGAGCAGGGCCGACCACGCAGCCTCGAGGCCGCTCCCTTTCCAATGCAGGTTCACCAGGCCCATGCCCGAAGCAAGGTTTGCCGTCCCATGGACGCGACCTCCCGTTGCCGTGCCAAGCGAAGCAATGGCATCCGCCAGCGGGATGCCCTCGAACACCATCTCGACGAACGCGCCCTTGCGCGTGACCCGGTTCGACCTGGCCGACTTCGACCCCGCGTCCGCGCCCGGCTCGGGTCCGCCTGCAGAACGCAAAGCCACCTCGCCGGGGTGAGCGCCAGCCGTTTGCGCGGTGGAGCCGGTCGCCTCAGCAGGCGGCGGCGACACACCGTTCGGAACGTCCGCATCCCGACTGCGACCGGCGAGCGCGAAGCCGAGCGCGAAGGCCAAGGTCGCGAGTCCACAGCGCGTCATCCAAGGCGACAGGCGATAGCGCCGCCGGGGATTGGCATCCCACGGCGCCGGCGCAGCGGCCATCATGCTGGCCCTCGCCTCGGCTTCTGCGAAGCTCGCCGCGAGCTCGTCAGCAGCAGGGATCGGTGCGGCTTGTTTCAAGGATCTTGATCAACCTCGGGAACCTTGGGATGACCACTCCGACCTGGCGCATCCCGAGTCTCGGCCGCTACGCGACCCGCTGCTCGCGGCGTCGCAGCCAGCCCGCGAGCAGGCCGGAGCCCACCAGCAACATCGTCCACGTCTCCGGCTCGGGTACGGCGGCGGCCTGCACCGACAAGCTGTACCGGTAGGGCCCTTCGCCTTCACTCCCGGCGCCACCGATGGCGATCGTGTAGGTGCCCGTCGAGGGAAGCGTGAAGAGGCTCAGGAGAGGATCTCCGAAGGGCCCGGCGGGTGGATCGACCTCGTCGTCGGCCGAAGCCAGGAACTGCAACCCGCCCCAGCTCTGGCCGATCCGAAACAGCGACTCGTCGGCGGTCGTCGTGCCGAAGTACAGATCGAAAGCTGGATCGAGCCCCGAGTCGAGCCGCGTTCCGCGGATGGAAACCCGGCTGCCGGCGATGCCGGCGAACGACCAGAAATCCACGTCGGACGCGACTTGCCTGATGAAGCCGAAGCCGCCCACGGAACCGGTCACCGTGGGTGCGGCCGACGTGATCGTCCCTTCGTAGTGGATCACCGCCGACTGTGCTGCCACAGCCGCGACCAGAGTCAATGCAGCGATGACCGCCCTGGCTAAGAACTTCATTTGGGTGCCTTTGTCGGTAGTTGATTGCTCATCGTCGGCGTCAGATCCGCTCACCGGTCGGAGCGGATTGCGCCGTGTCTGACGTCACGGCGGCAGGATGGGGCCATCGATCGAGCCCGTGCCGCCGCCATACGGCCAGCCCGGCCCCTTCAGCTGAGAGATCGTCATCTGGTTGGCCTTGTCGATGATCGAGGCGAACGCACGGGTGGCGCGAGCCTGGCCTTCGGCCGGAACCATCTCGGGCGTGTCGAGGCTGGTGTGATAGAGGATGTGGTTGATCGTGTGGAACGAAGGCGCGAAGCTGCCGTTCTTCGGGCCGTCCTCGACGCCGTACACCGAGTTGCCGAAGTCGACCAGCTGGTCGAGACACATTTTCTCGAACTCGGGGCTGCCGAGGGCATTCCAGCGTGTCGCGCTCATCGTGTTGCTGGGCGTGATGTCGTTGTTGTACATGTAGATCTGGGTCTCGGACGGATGTTCGAGGGTCATCTTGAGCGCAACCTTGGCCCAGTTGTAGGTCGGATTGATCAGGGCACTGTGGGCGTATTCGCCGTGGTGATGATCCGGGAACAGCAGGAAAACCATCTTGCGGGGTCGGCTGGAGATCGGCAGCGCGGCGTAGTGTCGGGCCAGCTCGAGGCCGCTGGCCATTCCGCCGTTGTTGTCTTCGGCCGCCTGGAAGTAGCCGTCGGTGTGCATCTGGATCTGGATCTCTTCGTCCGACATGCCGGGCAGCACGGCCCAGTGATAGGCGGTCGGGATGTTCGTCGGCCGCGCCACGTTCAGGTGCAGCGTGATGACGATCCGTTCGCCGGCGGCGAGCCGGTCCCGCAGGGCGAAGCCTTCGTCCTGGCTGAGGGTCATCTGCGTCGTGCCGGTCGTGCCACCTTCGGGCTGGAACTGGCCGTTGCCGGGCACCGCCATGACGTTGATGATCATGGCGGCGCCCTTTTGAGCGGCCAGCGTGTTCGAGTTGAACAGACCGGCGCGGTCCGATGCGGAGTGCGAACGGCCGCCGGGCACGAAGGTCGAATAGATGACGACGGCCTTGCCGGCGACGTCGCGGCCGACGAAGTCGGCCTCGCCACCCACGCCGAGCCAGATCGCCTCGGCCGTGATGCCCTCGGCGGGAGGTATCTTCGTTCCGGATGCCGGGAAGATCGTGGTCAGATTGATCGTCTTGCCGCCGGACGCGTAGCTGGCATCCCAGCTGACGGGACGCCAGTCGATCGGCAGGGTATAGGGAACGGTGGTGGTCGTCAGGCCGAGGCGCCTGAACTCGTTGAGCATGTAGTCCACGCCTTCGAAGTCGGCCGTGGTCCCGGGAAAGCGCCCCCACCACTGCGAATTGACCGTGTCGCGGTACTTGAGCGCGATCTTCGACAGGGCGATGATGTCCTGCTTCATGCGGTTGCCGTTGATGTCGGCATACGCCTTCTGATGCGACTTCAGCGGGTACACCGGGTACTGCGCATCGGTGAACAGCGTGGTCGCGTGGTCGCGCGGCAGGCCGATGCCGTACGTCTTCTCGACGGGAGGCCCGTTGTCCATCTGGGCAAGCGCCTTGCCAGTCAAGGGCAGCTGGATCACCAATGCCGCAAGACCCACGCCGAGCAGCTTCGTGTACGACTTCATATGCAGAGTCTCCTGGTGTTGTCAGTTCGAACACGGAGCAAAACTCCGCTCACGAGCTACTTTGGAGTGTGCGAACAACACGCAGCCGGCGCCAATAAAATCGAGACTTGAGCGATAACCGGAGCGAATCAGTTGACCTCTCCTGCGCCGCCATCAAGCGTCTTGCGGCAGCGGCTTTGGGCTCGGGCGCGGATCCGGCACCTGAAGACGCTGGTCGAAGTTGCCGAGAAGGGGTCGCTGCACAGGGCGGCCCAGTCACTGGGGATCAGCCAGCCGGCGTTATCCAACGTCCTGGCGGACCTGGAGAGCATGCTCGAGACGCCCTTGTTCATGCGTCACGCGCGCGGCATGACAACCACCGCGGTCGGCGCCGAAGTGGTCCGGGTTGCACGACGGATCCTGGCGGAGATCGACGATGTCGCGGAGCAGACGACGGCGCTCAGAGGGGGAGCGGAGGGAGTGGTACGGATGGCGGCCGTCGGAGGGGCGATCACCGGCCTCCTGGCAGCGGCGATTCCGGAGTTCGCGCGGCTGCAGCCTCAGGTTCTGCTGCAGCTCCAGGAAGCCGATCCGGCGGCGATGCCGGGCTTGCTTGCCAACGGCGACGTCGATCTCGCGGTCTGGCGCGGTTCCGGCGTCGTCCCCAGCGGTTGGCATTTCGAAGAGTTGATCCCCGACCGGTTCATGGTGGTGGCCGGTCCCCGGCATCCCCTCTCGGGGTCCCGGCGCGTCTCCGTCGATCAACTGCGCCAGCAAACCTGGTTCGCGGCGCCCATCGACTCGGCTGCGATCAAGGCGATCGACGAACTGTTCGGGATCGACAAGCCGTTGCTTGCCCCGTTCCAGATCGCCTGTCGCATTCCGGAGATCATGCTGGCCATGCTGACATCGACCCACCAGGTCACGCTGCTGCCCTTCAGCGTCGCGCGGCAGTTCCTCGAGGCGGGCCTGCTGGTCGAGCTTGCGCTCGACTACGACATGCCGTTCGAGCCGCTGGTCTTGTTCGAGCCGAACGAGGGGGGTGGCGAGGCAGCTGCCGCCATGGCGCAGTTTCTACGTCGGTATGCCGAGGGCCGGCGACGCAAGCGCGTTCGCACGACTTTCATTGCTGGCCGGCCTGCCGGACGGGCGACCGAGTCTCGATCCGAAACCCAGCCGGCAAGGAGGCAGCTTTAACCGTCGAGGATGTGTGGGTCTCAAGGCATGAACCCGGCTGCGACCCGGGCGATCACGCGGCTCTTGGCGGCCGCCTGCTTCTCGCTCACGCTGAGCGCGTCGATTGCATCCGCGGATGAATACCCAGGAAGGCCGATCACGCTGGTCGTTTCGAATCCCGCGGGGGGTGCGACCGATCAATTGGCCCGGGTCCTCGCGGATGAATTGAGCAAGCGGCTCAAGCAATCGATCATCGTCAGCAACATCGGCGGCGGCTCGGGAGCGATTGGCGCCAAGCGAGTTCTTCATGCCTTGCCCGACGGGCACACGCTTTTGTTGGGCACCACCAGCGACATGGTCGTGACCCCGATAACGAACGGTGCGGCGGGCTACAGCCCCGCTGATTTCACTCCTGTCGCCATGATCGGCAAAACGCCCTTGGCCTTGATTGCAAACGCTGCGCTCAAGATCAATACCGTGGACGAACTGGTGACGTACGCAAGGCAAGCGTCGAAGAGATTGACGTTGGGGTTCACAGGCGGCGCTTCCTTGCAGGCGTTTGCCGCCGCGGCTTTCACCAGCGCCGCGCGAATCGATGTGGTTGCCGTGCCTTACAGCGGCGGCGCGCAGATCATCACTGACCTCGTCGGCGGGCATATCGATCTGGCGATCACGGCACTGCCTGGCGTCCTGGACCTCTCCCGAAAAGGAGATTTCGTGATGCTGGGCATCTTGTCGGATGCGCGGTCTCCGGCGGCGCCGGAGGTGCCGACCGTGAACGAGTCAGCAGCGGTAAAGGGTGCCGCCGTCGAGATCTGGGCCGGACTCGCCGGCCCCCCCGAGTTGCCGCAAGGAATCGTCGACAGGATCAACCGTGCGGTGCAAGACGTGCTGCGCGACAAGGCGCTTCGAGAAAGGCGAATGCAGACTGGCGAGGTCCTTGCGCCACCTGCGTCGGCTGGCGTGTTCCGCGACTTTCTGATCGAGGAAGAACGGCGTTATCGGGCACACGCGGCGGTGGGCGCTGGCATTCGATAGCAGCCGATGAGCGCGGCGGCGCAGACACGACCCTGATGTTGGCGGCGCTCAGATGCCGCCGCCCCAGCGGTACTGCCAGGCGATCGCGACCAGATCGAAGTTGTTTCCGGTTCGGGCCGAGACGCCGCTGCTCGCCGCGAACTTGATCGAGTTGCGGCGGTCGACCGGCAGCGCGAGCGTCGCGCCGACGCGCCAGTTCTGCTGCAGGTCGTTCTTCAGCACGCCGTCGATCGCCGCGCGGCCGCCGGCGAAGTAGGTGAGGTCGAACGACGCCCAGATGCCTGAGCGGAAGCTGTGGATCACATGGCCCTGCAGTGCGTACAGCGGCTCCTGGGTGCGCGTGGAGCCGCCGAAGAAGTCGGTGTTGTCACCGTAGAACGTCACGGCCGCCTGGCCTTCGATCGTCCAGCTGCCGAGCGCCTTCGAGACCCCGACCTCGGGCTTCAGCGACCAGCGATTGGTGCCGATGTTGAGCAGCCGGGTCGGGTCGTACTGCGATGCCGGCACGCCCAGCTGGACGCTCACGCCGACGATCAGGTCCTGCCGGTACGCCGCGAACTCCTGCAACGTCAGCGCAGGCGCACCCACCAGGTTCGCGGACAGCCGCACAGCCGAATTGGCCAAGCCGTGGATCGAGCGTTGCGCCGGCTGCCCCGCGTAGTTCGCCGAGCCGGACAGCGACGCATAGGGAACGATGACGTCGAACTTGCCCGAGACGCCCCACAGGTCGAGCACGCGGGCATAGGCGAGCAGGGCGGCCGAGCTCTCGATTCGCGCGTCGGTCACCGGCAGCGACGGGTCGAGCGAGAGGCCGCCGTGGCTGTAGGCATACCCGGCGACGAGGAAGTTGACGCCGACCGGGGCGTTCGAATAGGCGCGCGGCTCGATGTCTTGCGCGTGTGGCGATGCGGCGGCACCCACCAGTGCGCAGACGAAGAGCAGCTTGGCGCCGAACCCCGCGCTGGCTGTCGAGCCTGTTCGAATCGGTCCGTGTGTGAAAGTCAAAGCGCGATTCACCTGGCCGGGACATCGAATTTCGAAAACGCTGCCGCGAGGAAATCGACGAAGCTGCGAACCCTCACCGACAGCTGATGCCGATGCGCGTAGACGGCGTAGATGTTCGCTTCGGGAGTTTGGTACTGCGGCAAGACAGGCACCAGCCGACCGCTCGCCAGATGCTTCTGGATGTCCCATTCGGCACGCATGAGGATGCCGTGGCCGTCGAGTGCCCAGCTGACCGCGATCTCGCCGTCGTTCGTCGTCAGATTTCCTCTTATCTTCACGGTCTCGGTGCGCTGCTTGGCGCCGCGCCCCGAGGAAAGGCGCCAGACGCCGTACGAGTCGTCACCTTGCCGGATCCCGATGCAGTTGTGCCGTGCGAGCTCGCTCGGGGAATTCGGCGTCCCATGCGCCGCGATGTACTTCGGTGAGGCGCACAGCAGGCGCCGGTTCGGCGCGAGGCGCCGCGCGATCACTCGCGAGTCCGGCGCATCGCCGAATCGGATACAGACATCGAAGGCGTCCTCGCTGACAGGCGGCGGATGCGCGGAGAGCTGCAACTGGACGTCGACCTGAGGGTGGTGCGCGGCATAGCGGCCGATGACCGGTGCGACATGGATGCGGCCGAAACCCAAGGTGGCATTGACGCGCAACAATCCCTGCGGAGTTCCCTTGGACTTGCTTAGCAGTTGATCGAGGTCATCGATCTCTCCGAGAATCCGTCGCGCGTGCTCGTAGAGGACTTCGCCCTCGGGTGTCAGGCTCATTCGCCGCGTCGTGCGGTTCATCAATGAAAGCCCGAGGCGCGCCTCGACGTAGGCGAGCCGCTTGCTGACGGCAGCCGTCGAGATTCCCAGCTCGCGGCCCGCCCCGCTGAGACTGCCGCTGGTCGCCAGCGTGACGAAGAAGCCCAACTCTGCCGGCTGGATGCCTGTGCCCATCGCTGTTGGCCTATGCCCTATGCCCGTTGGCCGATCCTTCCGGCCGATTGTTAACCTGAAGTTGAAGCCGGATTCACTTTGGCGACTCTCCCGCAGCCGCCCGCCACCTACATTGAGTCTTCTCCAGAACCGGGAAGCAGGCAAGTCGTGAAGACATATCAGATCGCCACGATTCCAGGCGACGGCATCGGCAAGGAAGTCGTCCCCGCCGGACGAGAGGTCCTCGAGGCGCTGGCGGGTGCGAGCAGCGACTATCGATTCGAGTTCGAGAACTTCGAGTGGGGCGGCGACTACCATCGCGCGCACGGGATCATGATGCCCGACGACGGGCTCGACATGCTGCGCGGCAAGGACGCGATCCTTTTCGGATCGGCGGGCGATCCGCACATCCCCGACCACATCACTCTGTGGGGCCTTCGGCTCAAGATCTGCCAGGGGTTCGACCAGTACGCAAACGTTCGACCGACGCGCATCCTGCCCGGTATCCAGACGCCGCTGCGCAACTGCAAGCGCGAGGACCTGAACTGGGTCATCGTTCGCGAGAACTCCGAAGGAGAGTACGCCGGCGTCGGCGGCCGGGCTCATCAGGGCCACCCGATCGAAGTGGCGACGGACGTGTCGATGATGACCCGCGCTGGCGTCGAGCGAATCATGCGGTTCGCCTTCCGGATGGCGCAGTCGCGACCCCGCAAGCTCCTGACCGTGATCACCAAGAGCAACGCCCAGCGCCACGCGATGGTGATGTGGGACGAGATCGCTCGCGAGATTTCGCAGGAGTTCGCCGATGTCAAGTGGGACAAGGAGCTCGTCGACGCGTCGACCGCTCGCATGATCAACCGCCCTGCGTCGCTCGACACCATTGTCGCGACCAACCTGCACGCGGATATCCTGAGCGACCTCGCCGCCGCGCTTGCCGGCAGCCTCGGCATCGCGCCCACCGCAAACATCGACCCGGAGCGGCGCTACCCGTCGATGTTCGAGCCGATCCACGGCTCGGCCTTCGACATCATGGGCAAGGGCCTCGCCAACCCGGTCGGCACGTTCTGGTCGGTAGTGATGCTGCTCGATCATCTCGGCGAGTCCGAGGCCGCGCGCGGGCTCATGCAAGCCATCGAGCTGGTCACGGCCAACCCGGAGCTGCATACGCGCGATCTGGGCGGAAAGGCGACGACGGCGCAAGTGACCGAGGCGGTATGCCGCCGCCTCGAAGTGGCGCGCACGCGCGCCGTCGCAGCGTGAGCAGACGAGACAAATCCAAGGACAAGGCGAAGAGACAAAGAAATGCGGTTCATGCGTAACGTCGTGGCGATCCTGGCCTGCCTATGCGCCGTGTCGGTCCCTTCGCTCGCCCAAACGTGGCCGGGCAAGCCCATCAGCCTGGTCGTGCCGTTTCCCCCGGGCGGGACCACCGACGTTCTTGCCCGCGCGCTGGCCGACAAGCTCGGGCCCGCCCTCGGCCAATCGGTGATCGTCGAAAGCAAGCCCGGCGCAGGCGCGACTCTGGGCGCCGACTACGTCGCCAAGGCCAAGCCGGACGGCTACACGCTGCTCATGGGTGCCGTGCACCACACGATCGCCACCACCGTGTACAAGAAACTTGGCTACGACTTCCAGAGGGATTTCGTACCGATCACGACGGTGGCGCTCGTCCCCAACGTGCTCGTCATCAACGCCGGCACGGCCGCGACCGACGTGAAGAGCCTGGTCGCGCTCGGCAAGGCCGCGCCGAACCCCTTCTCCTTCGGCTCCAATGGAAACGGCACCGCTCAGCACCTCATCGGCACGCAATTCCAGTCGCTCACCGGGATGCCGCTCCTCCACGTCCCCTACAAGGGCAGCGGGCCCCTGACCACCGACCTGCTCGGCGGCCAGATCCAGATGTCGTTCGACACCATCACGCCCGTGCTGCCGCACATCAAGAGCGGCAAACTGCGCGCGCTGGCCGTGACGACGGCGAAGCGGTCCTCGGCGCTTCCCGACGTGCCGACGCTCGACGAGTCCGGGCTCAAGGGCTTCGACTCGGGGACCTGGTTCGGCGTCCTGGCACCCGCGGGAACCCCCAAGGAGGTCGTCGCCAGATTGAGCAGCGAGATGGTCAAGGTGATCCATTCGGCCGACTTCAAGAAGCGCATGGAGGAGATCGGCGCCGAGCCCGTCGGCAATACGCCGGAGCAGATGGCGCGTCAGATCAAGGACGATACCGACCGCTACGCTCGACTCGTGAAGGACGCCAAGGTTTCCATCGAATAACGCCATGCGGGCGGACTCGATCGCTTCGGACGCCGCTCCCAATCCCACCGGTTTCTTGGGCGCCCGCCCGATTTGCCCGAGGCAACACCAGCCTTGCCCGAAGACCACAAGGAGACACTGAATGAAGAAATCTCACATGACGCGTTCCGCGGCGGCGGCCTTGGCGATGACCGCAATGGGTCTCGCCGTAGGGCAGACAGTTCAGAGTGAGCTGCACCGCGACGCCGCCACCCGCAACGTGGGCGGCGACCCCTTCATGACGCAGTACGCACGCGCGTTCTACTGCAACCTGCCCGATGACAACAATCAGATCGTCATCGCTTCCAGAGGCTGGAACAACACCACCGGGACCGGAGCGAATGCGCAATATCGCATTCCCCTGACGCAGATCTTCGATGACGTCTGGTTCATCGGCAACCACTACGTGGGGCAGTACCTGATCAAGACCCCGGACGGCCTCGTGGAGGTGGACGCCGGCAACACCGCCGGCGAAATGCAGACCTTCAACTATCCGGCCCTGCAGACGCTCGGCCTGAGCGCCACTTACCCGCTGAAGGCCGTCTTCCTCACCCACGGCCACGTCGACCATGACGGCGGCGCCAAGTGGCTGCTCGACAACACGGGCGCGCGCTCGTACATCGGCTCGGCCGATGCCGCTGGCAAGTCATACAACCCGATCACCATCGATTCGACGAACCTCGCCATGCGCCAGATGAGCATCGGCGGCAAGGCCTTCTGGGTCCTGCCGACGCCGGGGCACACGCCGGGCTCTACGTCCGCCGTGCTGGAGGTGAAGGACTGGGGCAGGACCGTTCGCGTGCTGATGAACGGCGGTCAGTCGATGACCAACTCGATCCCGCAGGTGGCGCAGTATCTCGATTCGATCGAGCGCACCTACGGCATGGCCACGGTGCTGAACGTGGAAGGCGTCATGACGCCCCACATCTACTGGGACGGGGAGGGCGCGAAGCTCGACGAGATCAACGCGACGGGCCGGACCAACCCGGGCCAGCACGTCTACGGGCACGAAAACGTATTGCGCCAGCTCGCGGTCGCCCGCGAATGCTCCGCGGCCTGGCTCACTCGGCTCGACACCACGGCCATCCTTCCCGTCTGGCGCTTCAACACGATCGAATTCGTGGGCGGAAACCCGACGCCGACGAAGGTTGCCGCGAAGCTCACGAACGGATGGGGAGCGGCGGCAAACCGGAAAGTCACCTTCTCGGTCGGCAAGAACGGCCCGGCGTGCACGGCGACGACCAATGCCGACGGTGTCGCGACGTGCGATGTCCACCCGCTTCGTCCGCACAAGGACCAGCTCACTGCTTCGTTCGCAGGCGCAGAGAACGCCGAGTTCGTCGATCTTCCGGCCGAGGCCACGGCCCAGGTCTGCAGCAACGGGAATTGCAAGGACAAGTAGGCGATCTCGCGGTCGTCGATGCGTTTGGTTCACGCGATGAGCAGGCGGTTCACGGTCGGCTTCGCCCTCGCGGCCGGCTGCCTGCTCACCGCATCGCGCGCAGCCGACGCGAGTTCCCTCGACGATGCGGTCGTCTATTCGCCGGTCCAGGCGTCGACTCTGGTGTCGAGACGCGATCTGCGGTTCGAGCTCGGGCATGTGCAGCGGGGCGCATGCCGTCTGACGTTCCTGGCGCATCGGGCTTCCGGAGCCCAGCCTCGGCCGGTCGCGATCATTTCGTCCTGGCAATCTGATCAGGGGGCGAACGTGTCGGTTCATCGTCTCGTTCCGCCTCCCGAGGGCGATGCGGCGGAGATGAACGTCGCGATGCTCGAACACTTGTATGCATGGGTCCTGCGCCAAGACCCCGTGGCGAGGTTCGGCTTTGCCGAGGGCACGCTCGAGTGCGAGCCGACCAAAGACAACTATTCGCACGCGGAGTTCTTGCGCGAACTGGCTCGGTTACGTCAAGACGCCGTCGCTCGGGCAGGCCACCCGGGCGCCAGCGTCGCCTGGCATGTCGTGTCGATGGCGCCTGCGCCGGCGAATCGCGCAAGCGCGGACGAAGTGGGCATTCGTGTCATGAACGATCAAGGCGCGATGGAAGGCGCGAGCATCTTCTTCAACCGCGCACCGCATTCGGGCTGCGTTGCCAAGAGCCGGCAAGACGGCTTCGCCACGTGTCAGCTCGTCGATCAGCATGGCGACGATGAGGCGCATTCCGAACACGACAAGGTGCCGGTGGTGGCGACCTTCCCGGGCGAAATCCGCGCAGGGCGATTCCTGCTCCCGACGACGCTCGTTGTGCAGCCAGCGCCATGATCATCTCCATCGCTCCGGTCGGGCCAAGCCGGCTGCGCCGCGCTTTCGCCTTCGTCGCCTGCACCGGACTCATGGCGTCGCTGTTTTACTTCCTCGATTCACCGGTGTCGCCCGCCCCGAATGTCCGCACGGAGACCGCCCAACCGGCCGGCGTCTTCGTTGGCGATCCAGAGATCGCTCGTCCCCCGGCCAGCGGCGCCTTCGAGGACGCTGCGACGGCCGCGCCATCGACGCGCCGCAGCGCTGACGCGGTGCATCCGGTCAGTGCGCCGACTCCGCTACCAGCCGGGTTCCCCTTCAGGTTTCTCGGCAGGCTGGATGCCGGCGACGAGACGTCGCTGGTGCTGTACGGCCGTGGTCGAACGCTGACGGTCCGCGCCGCCGGGCCGCTCGACGACGAATACGTCGTCGATGCGATCGAAGAAGGCCATCTGACGCTTCGCCACCTCCCTTCCGGGACGTCGCACACCATCGAGCTCGCTTCGCGGCAGCACCTGGCTCCTGCGGCCGGTCCGGCGGTGGAAACCCCACAAGACTAGACGCTCGGTGGTCCCAGGAGCCGGCGTTCGATTCGGAGCGACGAAACGGATGTCGAGGACGCTTGGCCTCAGCGACCGTCGACGCTCAGCCGGGGCAGCAGCTCGCGCTGACCGGTCACCGTGATTTCGACCGCGCGGCCGGTCGTGCGGCGCAGCCAGCCCGACTCGGTGAAGTGTCGATACAGCTCGTCCGCCAGATGGCCGGCGAGGTGGTCGCGGCGTTCTGACCAGTCCAGACAGCGGTAGGCGAATCGGCGCCGCCCGTTTGGCGCGCTCGGCGTCATCCCGATCGCTTGCAGCCAGCGCCGCCCCGAGGGAGTGAGGTCGAAGCCGGCGGGCGTCGGCATCAGGCGCTCTTCGCGTTGCAGCGAATCGAAGAGCGCGACCGCGACCTGTCCGGCCAGATGCCCGTAACAGCAGCGCGCATAGCGCAGGCGTTTGCGGTCCGGATGAGCCCACGCGCGGTCGTGCTCGTCGCGCTCGGCGACCAGAGCGATCGCCTCGAGGGCGTGCGCCACCTCGGCGTCCGCGAGGCGATAGTACCGGTGACGCCCGCGCGGCTCGCAAACCACGAACCGGGCATCGAGCAGCCGGCTCAGGTGCCCGCTGGCCGTGGCCGGAGTCACCGATGCCGCCTTGGCGAGTTCGCTGGCGCTCGCATACTCGCCGGACAGCAGGTAGGCCAGCATGCGCGAACGCGCGGGGTCGGCCACGAGGGCGGCGACGCGGGCCAGCCGTGGCTCATGGGGTGTTCTGACGGAGTCGACCATCGGTGTCCTAGATGTGCGCGGTCCTGGAGTCCGGCGGCGCCTGGTCGCGCTCGTCCATGCCGTAGTCGCGTATCACCGTCGCAACCCGCAATCGGTAGGCGGCCAGGATCTCGCTGCGGCCTTCGCGCTGGGCCGAGCGATGCATTCCATGGCAGCGCCAACGGCGCACCGCGTCTTCGTCGCGCCAGAAACTCAAGGACAGGAAGCGACCGGGTCGGGCGATGCTTTCGAACCGCTCGACCGAGATGAAGCCGTCGATCGACTCGAGATCGGCCTTCAGTGCCGCGGCGAGCTCGAAGTAGCGCGATGCCGCACCCGGGCGGGGCTCGACCTCGAAGATCACAGCGATCACGGCGTCACCTGCCGCGCGACGTTGCGCGTCGCGTCGACATCCTCGAGCCAGGTTCGCTCCTCGCGAAGGATCAGGCGCAGCGACCGGGCGTACTCGAAGTTGGTGCGGCCCTCGGCGTCGGCCTTGAGCGCCGCACGATAGCGTTCGTACGCGGCGAGGTCGTCGAAGCCGATCAAGCCCCAGGCGACATCGTTGCTGCCCTCGTGCGGCAGGAAGTAGCCGATCAGCTCGCCGCCGCAGCGCGGGATGATGCGACCCCATGCTTCGGCGTAGTGCCTGAAGGCATCTCGCTGAAAGGGGTCGATCCGATAGCGGATGAAGCAGGTGACTGTCATGGAGCGCCCCCGGGTCGGTTGGCAAGGATCGCAACTGTGCAGCGTATGCCCCCCGGGATGTTTCGGTGTCGGCCGAAGTGTCGTTCCTCGGCTTCCCGCCTGTCGCCGCGCTAGAGTAAACGCATGACAACCCTGCTTCGCGCCGGCGCGCTCGCGCTCTTCCTCTCGCTCCACGGTCTCGCGTTCGCACAGGCCGCCGACTTCCCGAGCAAGCCCGTCACGATCGTCACGCCGTTTGCCGCCGGCAGCGGGCCCGATGCCGTCCTGCGGCTCGTCGCGGAGAAGCTCGGCAAGACCTGGAGCCAACGCATCGTCATCGACAACAAGCCCGGCGGTGGCGGCTTCATCGCGATCGAGGCCGCGCGTCATGCCGCGCCCGATGGCTACACCCTGCTCCAGCTCGACAGCGAGCACCTCGCAGCGCTGCCGCATCTGTACAAGGCCCGCAACTTCAAGACGATGGAAGCGTTCGACATGGTCGGCACGCTGTTCCGGACGCCGTTCATGATCGCGGTCGCGAGCGATTCGCCGTCGAAGTCGGTCGGTGACCTGGTCGCCGCTGCGAAAGCCGATCCGGGAAAGGTGACCTATGGCTCGTGGGGCGTCGGCAGTCCCGGCCATCTCGGCGGCGCCCTCCTCGAGAGCCTGACGGGAACCTCGATGCAGCACGTGCCCTATCGCGAGGTGTCACAGCTCTACACGTCGGTCGGCGCGGGCGACGTCTCGTGGGCCTACGCATCGATCCCGTCGAGTCAGGGCGCTTACCGTGCCGGCAAGATTCGCTATATCGCGGTCGCCGCGCCGAAGCGGATCCCGCAGCTGCCCGAGGTGCCGACGGTGGCCGAAGCGGGCGGGCCTCAGGGGGTCGATGTCAACTCGTTCGTCGTCCTGGTCGCGCCCCGGGGGACGCCGGCGGCGCTGCGGCAGAAGATCAACGGCGACGTCGCCAAGGCGATCGCCGAGCCCGACGTCCGCGAGCGCTTCAACACATTCGCGTTCGAGCCGCTCGCCTGGAACCCGGACGAGATCGCCAGGAACGCCGAGGCGAAATCGCGCACGTACGAGCAGCTCGTCAAGCGAGCCAACATCACGCTCGATTGATCGGGCGACTTCGGAACCGAAGCGGGTGTGGTGCGAACGCCTCGTACGCGAAGGGAAAGCTATTCGCCCCGTGCGCCGCTACCGGCCAGAACCAGTCGAACAGCGCGCTACCCAGAAGCGGTCGCTATGCCCTGCCTCCGGCAACAGCGAACGCACGAACGCCACGCTTGAAACTCGTGGGTCTGCGACGCATCACGGGGGGTTCGCTTGTTCCGGGGAGGTGGCGGGCAATACGGGTTGTTCCGCCACGCGGGACGATAGCGAGTGGGCATATCGCCTCGTCTCGGTGGCAATCTCGCCGCTGAAAACGGACGTCATCACACTCGGTGCCGAGGGCTGCACGCCAGCACTGCGGAGCCGCCCAGCGACGGACTCATCGCCGAGCACCGTGGCAAGGGCCTTGCGCAAGGACGCGGTGTTTGCTTCAGGCGTGTGCACGGGGACGAACCACCCGTTCCACGACTCGGCCACCCCGGGTACAGCCTCGAAGTCGGCGACCTGTCGGACGCGGTGTCGCTTCAGCAGTTCAATGGCTACCGGCATCGCCACGACCGCCAGGTCGAGCCGCCCGCCGATCAGGTCGCCAATCAACGCTGCCGAACCGCTATAGGGCACGCGGGTGAAGTGCATCCCCAGGTAGTCCTCGATGGAATCGATCGTGAACGCCTGCAAGGTAACGTTGCCTGGATGTCCGATGGCAAGCGGCCTGCCGAGACCCGCCTCCTCACTATGCAGGTCGGCGAGACGAACGGCGCCGCTCTGAGTGCTGGCGATGAGCGCGAGCCCCGTCGATCCGATCTTCGCGACTGGCACGAAGTCGGACGGCGCGAAGCCTGCGTGCGCATCGAGCAGGGGGATCAGCACCATCGTATTGACGGTGCCCGACAGGATCGTGCAGCCATCCTTTGCCGCGCTCGCCACTTTGCGGGCTCCGATCAATCCGGATGCGCCCGGTACATTGCGGACTTGCACCGGACGTCCCAGCCTCTGAGCGACAGCGTCCGCAACCACGCGTGTCGTCACGTCGAGCGAGCCGCCGGCCAAATACGGCACTACGACAGAGAGCAGCCGCTCCGGCGGGCATGCGGCCGCCGGCAAGGCGGAGCACAACGTCAGTGCCACACCCCACGTGCAGACGCGACGGAAAGCAAATCCAGCGCTCGGTCGACGGGTTGGCGTTCGGGACACGATCGTATTTTGACAGTGTCCAGCCAGCGCGGCCCGACGGTTCTCACGCGCCGTCACGCGGCCGCCCGTCGCTAAAATGCCCCGAAAGAGGTTCGCACGTGAGCTCCCGGCTGGTGATGTCTTTTCCAGCCGCTGCGGTGGTAACGCTCCGCCTGAACTGCAGTTGATCCAGTGAGCACTTCGCCCACCGTCCTTCTCGCGCGCGTGTTCGCGCGCTCCCGGCTCCGCCAGTGGCAGCTCGTCCAGGAAATCGCCGCCCTCGGCAGCCTGCAGCGCGGCGCCGATGCCGTTGGCATGAGTCAGCCTGCGGCAACGCACGCACTTTCAGAGTTGGAGCGGCTGCTGGGCTTTCCGCTATTCGAGCGTCACGCGAAGGGCGCCCGCCTCACGCCGGCTGGCGAAGCGGTACTGCCGAGGGTGCACGTCGCGATGCATGCCTTCGGCGAGTGCGCCGAGGTCATCAGCGACATGCTGTCGGGCAGTTCCGGCGAGCTTCGCATCGGGGCGATCGGCGCTGGGATCGGCAGCCTGATCAGCTACGCGACCGCGACGTTCAGCCGGACCTATCCTTCTGTCGTCATCAGTGTCTTTCAGCAATCGCCGGAGCTGCTCCTGCAGAGCTTGAACGACCGCGCGATCGACATTGCGGTCGCACGGCGACCGCGCCAGCTTCCTGCCGACACGGACTTCGAGGATCTTCTGACGGACCGCTATGCGATCGTCTGCACTCCGGGGCACCCGTTGGCCGGTCGCAGCGGTGTCACCCGCGAACAGTTGGCACGCCACGTCTGGCTGGCGGCGCCGAAATCGACGATCGCCGAGCGAGACTTCCATGCGCTCTGGCTCGGCACTGTGCCGCCGAGCAGCCTCTGCTGGGTGCAGTCGAGGTCGATGATCCTGACGCTGTCCTTGCTCGAACAGCGCGAGGCGTTGGTGATGATCCCGTACAACACCGTCCGGCCGATGCTCGCCGCCGGTACCCTGGCCGAGGTGTCAGGCCGGTGGGGACCGCCAGTCGAACCCCTCGGAATTCTTTACCGCACAGGGGCGCTCGAGCAGCGCGGTCCGCTCGCCGACTTTGCCGACGAACTGCGGCGCCTTGCTGACCTCTCCGGAGCTCCATCGTCGACGTGACGCCGGCCGCAGCTGCGGCCGCCGCCAGCCCGTCCGATGTGCAAGGCACCTAGGGGTTGCCCCTCCCTCTCGAAGGGCCTCTTCGTGGGTGTAGCCATCGATAACGTGAATGGCGGCCACGTCGAATGGATTGGACCGCCGAGACTCCCATCCCTAGACTCAAAAACATCGTCGGGCGTTGCAAGGCGCCGAAACCCATCCAGCCTGCAAGTGTCTGCTGGTCGTGGAGCTACGCATTAAAGCCGTGATCCTAGTGACAACGGGCCTCTTGTTTGCAGGCCTCGTGTTCCTCCTGCTGCCGCGCGGCGACAGCCCTCTTGTGGCCTCGCGGACCAACGATGTCGCCAGGAATCGGACGGACGCCCACGTCACAGGGCTCTTGCCGCCGCCAGAGGCGGCTCCAAAGGGCGCCTCGACGCGCCCGCACCCGCTGAGGGTGACTTTCAACGACGGTTTGCTCGCGATTCGCGCCGAGGGAACACCCCTCTACGAGATTCTTGCCGCAGTCACGAGCTCGGTCGGTGTCACTTTCGTGGGTGCCGATGACGCCCGGGAACTCGTGTCGGTCAACGCAGGTCCAGGTTCGGTACCGCAAGTTCTCGCGGCGTTGCTTGCCGGCGCGAACTACGGATATGCGTTTCTGAACGAGCCCGGCCAAGGCGGAGGGTCGGGGCCGGTTCGCGTCATCCTGCTGAAACAAGTGGGAATGCTTCAACAGCCGGCCGCTGGCCCGGCAGCGCCGCGTCGACCGCCGGTGCCCATGCCGCAGGATCAAGCGATGCCCGCGTCCCTCGACGCTCCAGGCGTGCGCCAGCAAACGGTGCTGGACGAATTGTTGGATGCCTGCAAGCAACAGGGCTGCGATACGAGTTGATTGAACGGTGCAAGGACATCGCGCCGTCGAATTATTCGCGCGGCGGCGCGGCTGGGTGAGGAGTCCAGTCAAACGCGAAGATTCAACGCATGAGGGTGCCAATGAAAATGACGACATGGAAGACCCACGCGCAATGCGTCGTGGCGGCGACCGCACTGGTGTGCTGCGTCGCTCAGGCAGCGGATGGCGCGAACCCGGCGCTCACCCATATCAAAAAGCATTTCATGATCACCAAGAAGGAGGCGCTGGACTGGGCCCGGTTCAAGTCGGAGGGTGGCCCGAACTACGCCGGCAGCCCGTCCGGCGTGCGCTTCGCCAACTTCATCATCGCGCAGGCGCAGGAGCTCGGGCTTGTCGACCTCGACTACGTCGACATCCCGTACCAGCGCTACGTCGTGAACGACTGGCCGGACCGTGCCACCCACACCTTCGGCTCCGGCAAGGAAGTGCTGAAGCTTGTCAGCGACGGCGTCGGCGTGCCGGTGGTCGCCAGCTATGGCATGACCTCGGGCTTCACGCCGGCGGGAGGCATCACGGCGCCGATGATCTACATGGATCCGGCGGCTCCGCCGACCGACGCGGCCATCAAGGGCAAGATCCTGGTCACGAAGACGGTCGGATACCCGGCACCCGTGCCCGGCATCAACGGCCCGTACGCCTACACCAGCTCGGTGCTGAGCAGCTACGTCGAGACCGACTACCTGGTCCGCAGCCC
>Ga0105248_10001000_pt1 | contig 31262 bp, 30 predicted proteins | sample KBSS34metaG_FD_81524 | JGI IMG/M metagenome (GOLD analysis project Ga0105248, IMG submission 81524) | Switchgrass rhizosphere microbial communities from Kellogg Biological Station, Michigan, USA - KBS S3-4 metaG | ecosystem: Host-associated > Plants > Roots > Rhizosphere > Soil | place...
AGAGGCGGCGCTGGACAACTTCGTCGATGCCAGCATGGCATCGTTGTAGCGCTTGTTGTTGAGACCGCGCAGCAGATCTTCCGCTGTCACGGCGACCGAAACCAGGTCGACGTAACGTTGCAGAAGATCGGGGTAATCCCTCGTAAAGGATGCAAACAGCTGCCTTTGAGCCTGCAACTGTTCGATGGAGGGGGTATTTTTCAATTTTCGTCCTTGAGGTACGGGCGCAGAGTACTCTCGTACTTTTCCGCGCCCGTCAGGTCGTGAAATCACGACGGGGATCACCGTCCGGCTTTTGGCCAGACTCAGGGGTGACCGTAGTACATGTACTGCTGCCCGTATAGGCTCAGGCCTTCTTTCAAAGGCGGCAGTTCATAGGCCGGGTAGGCCAGTGCTTGCGAGGGCAGATTGAACGACTTCTTCAGAGCGCCGACAGCAGGTTTGCCGCCATCGCCCTTATTGTCGTCGTCAAAATGCTGCACGGTGAGCGCGTTTACGCCATCGGGAGCGATGGAGTACACGGTGCGCTTACCGTAAACTTTGTCCCCTTCGAAGTAGGTGACGGTCATGAGCTTCTTCGTCAACGACTGAAACTCATAGCGAATATCGGCTTCGCCCTGGTCGTTGTAGTGGTCGACGTGCTCCAGGCGCTTGGGGTAAACGCCGTCGACGGACTTCTGGTTGTAGTCCTTGTACCAGACCTGCTTCCAGGCAAGTTTACCCTGCTCGGTGGTGAGCAGAATCTCGTCGCTCTGATTGGTCTGGTAGGTCACTTTCAGCAGCAGCGAATGGTCGAGGCGGTACCACTGGAATGTGGTGCCCTCGAGGTTGTTGAGCGCTTCCACCTTGATGTTGACTCCATCCGGATAGAAGAGTGCCGTATACCATGAACCGCGCTTGGTGACGACTTGCTTGACCTGTGTCTTACCGTCATCGGCGAAGTAGTTGTACGTCTCGTCCGAACCGTCACCCCACTTGTGCTCCAATTGCTTGGTGCCGTCGTAGCGATAATCGGTCTGAGCCTCGAAGTGCCACCACTTGTCGAAAACCTGGTACGTCGAAACAACCAGGTCCTTGGGGTCGGCCGAATGGCCGGGGTAGTAGAGATGGCGCTCGTAAGTCGTGTCCGGGTTGAAGTGCCCGTCCATTTCCAGAGAACCATCGGCGCGAAGGTGCCGCTCGGCAGAGAGGTGACCGCGCTCGTCATGCGTCTTTTCGTACATCACAGGGCCGTGCTCCTGGTCGGGAGAGCCCTTGTAGAAAGACGTCACTTGACGCAAGGTCATCTTTTTGTCGTACACAATCGTCTTCGTGGTGCCGTCGCGCATGAGCACGTCATCGACAGCGCTACCGTCAGCCTGGGGATGGCGAACGATGCGCGATTCTTTGCGTGGAGCCGCAGGCAGGAAAACGACAGAGGTCGCGTGCCCCTGGCCAAAACGCGCGTTGACTGCGTCCTGGTCTTGACGTTGGACAATCAAAGAAGCCGCTGCGATGGCAATTGCGCCGACAGCAGCGATTGTTATGAGAAACGGGGTCTTGCTCATTGGAATATTTTCTCTTTCTGGTTCGTGTGAGCAGAAAAGACCCGAACTAAGGGGGCAGAGTCAGCCAGCCGATAAAAGTGCACCGGCCGGCTGTTTTTAGTGGCCCAATCAGTAGGGTCCGTAGTTTGGCGGATCGCCCCAGAACTTCAGGCCGGCCTTGAGAGGCGGCAAATCGAAGCTGGGGATGACCTTGGCCGCCGGGTCTTCGACGAAGCGTGTCGCCTTGTCGCGCGTCACATCCACGCCACCGTCGCTCTGGTAGCTGTCCTTGAAGGTGGTGATCTTCTTGGTGTAGCCGTCAGCGTCGAGCTGATAGACGACGCGCGGGTCGTAGATGCCTGCGCCGAGATACTTGATCGCAGCGGTCATCACACCCTTGTTGTCGTACTCGTAACGCACGGCGAGCTTGCCGTCGGCGTCGTAGTGCGTGATGCTCTCCAGATAGCGCGGATACTCGCCCTTGGCGTCGGCCTTCTCGTAGTAGTTCGGTGCCCAATCCTGAGACAGCACGGGCTTGCCCGAGGCGCTCATGATCGTGTACACGACATGCTTGGTGTTGACGAAGGCCACCTTGAGCGACGACGTTGCATCTTCGCGGTACCACTGAAAGGTGGTGCCGTCGTATGCATTGGAAGTTTCAAGGCGAACGCTGCGACCACCCGGATAATAATCGGAGCGGCCGTAGTCGGTGCCCTTAACTTTTTCGGTCCACAGTGCCGTCATGCCGTCGGCGGCATAAGCGGTCAGATACTGGGTGTCCTTGGTCCAGAGCTGGAAGGTGTCGCGGGTGCGATCGGGACGATAGTCGACCTGGGTGATCGGCTTCCAGACCTTGTCGAAAGTGCGCAGGGACGAGACAACCAGTCCATCCGGTGTGGCGGACTTGCCGGGGAAGTACAGACGACGCTCGTAGGTGCTGTCGGACAGAGACTGCCCGTCCATTTCCAGCGAGCCGTCAAGGCGCAGATGGCGCTCAGCGATCAGGTGCCCGTCGGCGTTGTGCTCCTTGGTGTACATCAATGCGCCCTGGTCCAGGCCCTTGGCGGGCTTGTAGTAGGCGGAGATCTGCCGCAGTACCATGCGCGTGTCGTAGACCATGCGCTTGCTGGTACCGTCACGCATCACCACATCATCGACGGCGCTGCCGTCGGTGTTGGGATGACGAACAATGGTCGACTCTTTGTCCGTTGCAGGCGGCATGAAGAGCTGTGTTGGTGACTTACCCTGGTCGAACCGCACACTGTTGATTGAAGAGTAATCCGGCCCAAAATAGAGCCCCCCTGCGATAGCCAGCGCGCCGGCTGCCACAAGGGCCGAAAGCATTACCAGAGGTTTGCTCATGGTAGTGTCCTTTCAAAAGCGTTGAACATGTCGATACACGAGAAGCAGATTCCACAGGCAAACGGAATAACCAATAACAGGCCGTGTTTCATCCCTCACGCGCGAGCGTGGAATTTAGGGCGCGGTTAAGTTACAGGTTAGGCAGAAGCTATAGATCTCTGAATCAAGGTATCGGGTGGATAGATCTGATCTACTATCAAGAAAGCGCGCGATCATGCCAAACAAGAATTGTATATTTAGGCACTTAACATCCTGTTTCATTGAGAGGCCGTTAATTTTAGGCGCAGTCTGATTTTGCTCTAATCATGTTTGCTTCAGGGGCTGATCGCGGAAGCTGATTCTATGCCGGTTTCGGCAATTATGAGGAGGGCCTTATTCAGACGCAAACATAGACAAAACTCGCGCGAACCCTGACACGAACTTTCACTTATTTGCAAAAAATCTTGATCAAAATCTGCTCGTAAATATGGCAGAGAGACTCCAGATCGGCAATGCAAACCCTCTCGTCAATCTTGTGAATTGTGTCATTTAGTGGGCCGAGCTCCACCACCTGGGCACCGGTGGGGGCAATAAATCTGCCGTCGGATGTGCCACCACTGGTGGAGAGTTCGGTATCAATGCCGGTGACCTTTTTGATCGAGTCTTGCACCGCAGTCAGCAAGGCGCCGGTTTCGGTGAGAAAGGGTTCACCCGATAACTTCCAGACGATATCGTAATCCAGACCGTGCTGGTCAAAGCACTGATGCACGGCGGCTTTCAGTCCTTCCGCGGTGGACTCTGTGGAGAAGCGAAAATTGAAGAGTGCATCGAGACTGCCGGGAATAACATTGTCGGCACCGGTGCCTGAATTGATATTGGTCACCTGGAAGCTTGTCGCCGGGAAGAAAGCATTGCCCTCGTCCCACTGCCTGGCGCAGAGCTCTGCCAGAGCCGGTGCCAGTTTGTGTATCGGATTGAGAGCGCGCTGCGGGTAGGCGGCGTGGCCCTGCTCGCCCCTGACTTTGAGTTTGCCGTTTAGAGAACCCCGACGGCCGTTTTTGACCATATCTCCCAGTACTTTGACCGAGCTCGGTTCCCCGACGATGCAGTAGTCTATCTTCTCACCGCGCTCAGTAAGCGCTTTTACGACTTTGACCGTGCCGTCGATGCTTGGTCCTTCTTCGTCACTGGTGATAAGCAAGGCGATAGAGCCATCAAACTCATGGCTGATTTGAAGAAAGCGATAGAGCGCAATGACAAAGGCGGCGATACTGCCCTTCATGTCGGCGGCTCCACGACCGTAGACATGACCGTCGCGCTCGGTCGGGACAAAAGGCGGACTGGCCCAATCTTCCAGCGGACCTGTCGGTACCACATCGGTGTGCCCGACGAAAACCAGAAGCGGCCCCTTATCTCCGCGCCGCGACCAGAGATTTTTTACATCGCCGAAGGGCATGTCCTCATTTTTGAAACCCAGAGGAGCAAGCCGTTCAGCCAGCAGGGCCTGACAGCCCTCGTCCCGAGGGGTAAGAGAGGGCCTGCTAATTAGTTCTTTTGTCAGTTCCAGTACGTCGGACATTTCTATCGCCCCGCTTACTTAATCTAAACCGCGGAGAAGCTCATTGATACTCACTTTACCCCGGGTCTTAGCGTCGACTTGTTTGACTATAACAGCGCAATAGAGGCTGTATTTGCCGTCGGCTGAGGGCAAATTACCGGAGACCACTACCGATCCGGCTGGGATGCGACCATAAGTAATCTCGCCTGTGGCGCGGTTGTAGATACGTGTGCTCTGCCCCAGAAAAACGCCCATGGAGAGAACTGAACCTTCCTCTACGATAACGCCTTCCACGACCTCAGAACGGGCACCGATGAAGCAGTTGTCCTCGATAATTGTTGGACTGGCCTGCAATGGTTCAAGCACACCGCCTATACCGGCGCCGCCGGAAATGTGCACATTTTTGCCGATCTGAGCACAGGAGCCGACTGTGGCCCAGGTGTCGAGCATGGTGCCGGAGTCGACGTAGGCGCCAATATTGACAAAAGACGGCATCACCACCACATCAGGGGCAATGAAGGAACCTTTGCGCACCGCCGCTGGTGGCACTACCCGATAGCCGCCCTGGCGGAAATCATCTTCGCCAAAACCCTCAAACTTACTTGGCACTTTGTCGAAATAATTTGTATATCCGCCCTGCATCACGGCATTGTCCTGGGTACGGAAGGAAAGAAGAACAGCCTTTTTCACCCATTCATTGACGGTCCATGTATTGCTTCCGTCGATTTTTTCGGCCACCCGGAGCTTGCCCGAGTCCAGGCCGGCGATAACCTCGTCAATTGCCGCCCGCACATCGGCGCTCACAGTTTTGGGGCTGATCTCGGTGCGCTTTTCAAAAGCCTCTTCGATGGTTTTTTGGGTTGCTTCAAGTGTTTTGGTCATTTTTTTCTCGCTTCTTCGGATCCACAGCCTTCTACAAACCGGCGGAGCCGTTCGGCCCCGGCCACACATTCTTCAAGAGGTGCTACCAGAGCCATGCGTACCCTGTTAGCTCCCGGGTTTACACCGTCGGCCAGACGCGAAAGATAGCTGCCCGGTACAACAGTAAGATGTTCCTGCTCATAAAGCAGTCTGGCAAAATCGGTATCCGGCATCGGTGTGCGGGGCCAGAGATAGAAGGCACCATCCGGGGATCGCACATCCATAACTGGCGCAATTATATCCAAAACTGCGGCGAATTTTTTGCGGTAAATATCACGATTGAGGCGCACATGCTCTTCGTCGCGCCAGGCGGCGATGCTGGCTTTTTGAAAGGGCGGCGGCATAGCGCATCCATGGTAGGTGCGATAAAGGCGAAATTTTGCCATCAGTTGTACGTCGCCGGCGATAAAGCCGGAGCGCATACCAGGAAGGTTTGAGCGTTTGGACAGACTGTGAAAGACAAGGCAATTTTTATAAGGATCGCCATCATCATCAGTATTGCCGGCGGTGGCAGACCTAACAGACGAAGACGACCCTTGACTGTTTTCAGCCTGCAACTCAGCCGCAGCCTGCAAGAGCCCCACCGGGGGCTGATTTTCGTCAGGATACAGCTCGGAATAACATTCATCCGAGGCTATGACAAAATCAAATTCACGCGAGAGTTTAATCAGCTTCTTCAAAGTTTCTGCACTCAGTACAGCACCGGTAGGATTGCCGGGAGTGCAAATATAGAGCATCTGACAGCGCCGCCAGATGTCTTCGGTCACACTGTCAAAATCGGGACAGAGAGTATCGTCCAGCACATTGAGATAGTGCGGCCGCGCACCGGCAAGAAGGACAGCCCCCTCGTAGATTTGATAGAAGGGATTGGGCATCACTACAAGGGCGTCGTCTGAGGCATTTACGACCGCCTGCGCGATGGCAAAAATGGCTTCACGGGTACCATTGCAGGGCAATACATGCTTTTCCTTGTCGAGACTGCCGGGCTGCAGTTTGAAGCGCCTGGTCAACCAATCGCAAATAGCCTCACGCAGAGCCGGTTCACCGGCTGTCAGAGGATAGTTGCTGAGGCCACCTATCTCACGGGCAATAACATCGGCGATAAAATGCGGCGCGGCGTGTTTGGGCTCGCCAATTGACCAGGAAATGGGCTTTTTATCAGGTGCCGGTGTAGTACCTGCAAGTAAGGCCTGGAGCCGTTCAAACGGATAGGGCTGCAACTCAAGTAAACGGGCGTTGGTCATTTTTTCGCCTTGTAATGGCTAATCAGGCGGCGGGCGGTCTCGGCCAGGATGGCCGGTCCGAGGTAGAGGCCGCTTTCATCAAGGTCAAAAGTGGGGGCGTGATGTTCGCGGGTAGAGCCCTTTATTTCAGCGCCCAGGAACATAAAGGCGCCGGGGATTTTTTCGGCAAACATGGAGAAGTCTTCAGACCAGGTCTTGGGTTGGACGGCTATGACATTTTTTTCGCCGATCAGATCAACGGCCGCCTGGCGCATAATTGCGGTTACTTCCGGGTCGTTGACTGTTGTCGGATAACCCAGTTCATATTCGATTTTAAAATCGCCGCCAAGGACACGAGCCAGAGAGCAAGCCCGTTCAAGTTCCTGGATAATCAGCTCGCGTACCTGCTGGTTGAAGGTGCGGAAGGTGCCTTCCAGCCTGACGCTTTCCGAAATGATATTGCCCCTGGTGCTGGAGCTATGGAAAGAACCGATCGTAATAATGGCCGGTTCCAGCGCCGAGACGCGCCGGGAGACGATTTGCTGAATGGCCTGGACAACCTGCGAAGCAATAACCACGGCATCGATAGCCGACTCGGGATAGGCACCGTGACCGCCTTTACCCATGATGGTAATGACGAAACCGTCGGCCGCAGCCATAATCGGCCCGGGAATAATGCCGACCTGACCGGCGGGCAAGGAAGCGTCCATGTGCAAACCAATAATGGCCGAACATCCATCCAGAGCGTCGTCTTCGAGCATGCGATAGGCGCCGGATTTACCTTCCTCATCGGCAAACTCTTCGGCCGGCTGCATCACCATGCGCACCTTGCCCTCAAGCTCACCGAGATCACCGCGGGATAACATCTTAGCCGCTGTCAGGGCAGAGGCCATGTGTCCGTCGTGGCCGCAGGCGTGCATGACGCCTTTGTTTTTGGAGATATATTTGTTGGGGTTTTCTTCATCCACCGGCAGTCCGTCCATATCGGCACGGATGGCCACTGTCACGTCGCCCTTGTCTCCAGCACCATGACCAATATCACCCAGCACACCAGTTTTGCCCACGCCCGTAGTGGTCTTATAGCCAAGTGCCTGCAGCTTTTCATTGACCACGCGAGCAGTTTCTTTTTCATGAAAACTGAGCTCCGGATGCTCATGGAAATAGCGCCGCAACTCGATTATCTCAGGCTCTAGACTCTTGGAAGCTTTGAGTACGTCCTGCGGTGAAACGGTTTTAGATGACGATGACATGACTTGTTTTTAGTCCTTAAACGGTTCAGTCTTCGCTTCGGCGGGGCCGAGAGGCGAAGACTTTTGAGTATACAAGCGCCGCGTACAACAGACGATTGATCTGAACTTCCCGAGTCTAGCGACGACCGCCGCCGCCACTGCTTCTGTTATTGGCGAAGGCTTCTTCGATCTGTATGGAAGTAACTTTCAGGATAATTTGGCTGAGCGCCTCGATTTGCTCTTCGCTAAATTCGGCCTTGGTTTCTTCGTTTACGGTCCGGACCACTCTTTCAACTTCGGACTTGAGCATTGGTGTATCTCCATGTGCTGGAATCGAGCCGATTGGCGTAAGTGCCATGGCTCAGGGCTTTGAGTTTAGCGCAAAGTGAACGGTGACTGTATAAGTTGTGACCGTCTGTTTAGGCTACTGCCAACTTATCGATCAGACGACGCAGGCTCTGGGCCAGTTGGGCGGCGGCGCGGCGCGACGGTCCGATCACAAGTAAACCGATATCGGTTGAAAGCACACTGTGCAATTTGGCTAGAAGCGAGTCGTCATCTTGACGACACAGGGTAGGATGGGCTGCGCTAATACTTTGCAATGTGGAAGAAAGACGGGCCCTTTCGATGGTCTCACTGCGCTTGGCCTGTACTTTTTCGACAATAGTACGCAATTCGCAGGGGTCGCCGGCGGGAAGAAATGCAGTCTTTGGCGCGGGAAGAAGCTGCCGGCGAGGAGTCGAAGCTGAGGCTGTGTTTGGCCTGGCTTGTTGAGCGTGCAGGGAAGCTCTGGCGCTGCCGAAGGCAGGCAGGGCGCCCATTGTCATGGCTTGCTCGGTGAAAGTTTGAATTTCCTGCTGGGCATTGTGGATGTGGCCCGCAAGGGCGCTGGCTGTGCGTGTCAGATGAAGCGCGGGATTTTTGGCGAAAGGCGAGGCGGGAAGCGGCATTTGCTTTCTGGCTGAAGCGGTAATTGCGGCATAAATTCCTGAGCGCATCTCGACCGGCATGGCCTGGAGAGGCATATCCGAGGTGGACGACTGTTCGGCTTTGAGGCGCTGATACTCGTCATCAGTGGGACCTTCGGCGTCGTAAATTTTGCTGCACTTAGTAAATTGGAGATCGGCTAACTGTGCACCGTTTGAAATTTTGGCGCGACAAGATAGGGAGTTCATACAAACACCTCGGCGAAAGTCATGTGGGGGAGGGATGCCTTTGCTGAATGTACTATTCCAACATGACAACTCACCCCAAACCTCCTTGGCATCGCCACCGGGAGAGGTTTTTTATATTATATGCAATCGTATGTGCAGCCCTGGAAAAAGATTGAAGGGCTCTGAATAGACAGGCGGGCCAGGGGCAGGAACTCCGGGCTCGGGGTCTCGGGGCGGAGGGGTGTAGGGGTGTGGGCGAGGTCCATGCCGCGGCATACACCCCGCCCCTCTAGTTCTAAATCAAATATCCGGCTTCTTGTTAGTTTCGCTGAACTGGCTGAAAAAGGCGGCAATCATAACGATCACGATCACCACCAGGAGCACCAATGGGGTAGGGAAGAGGATCAGTGCCAGACCGTACAGGACGAAAACAGCAACGATGACTCGTTTGGTAGTGAGGTTAGCGAGGAGGAAGTCTTTGAGCATCGGGGAAATTCCTTTCTTGTTTGTCGCATTCGCGCGCGTAACTTCATGAGTTGGTGCCGCGACGGCAAGCTGTTGTGCTGCCCACCACACACGGTAGCGTGAGACGTTTCGTTAGTAGTACCTACTGTGGCTGGAGTAGCAGTCATTCACCTTGAAGGAAAAGTTTGAAGAAACACCTTGAGCCTATATCTATTACTAAACAAGTATCAATGAAATCGCATGGTTCTATTTCGCAAATGACCTAAAATCTGCCTGTCGCAGCTGAAATGCCCTGCGCTAGCTAGGCAAAGATTGGTACCGCATACGGTATCAAAACGCAAAACAGACAGCCCGAATTTTCGAGCTGCCTGTGGTTACATTTTCTTATCGGCAATTTCTTGCCGGCAAAACATATCCTATGGAGACTGGCGTTAAAACTACGTTTAGGTTGCCGATGGTAAGGACGTCGAAGTTGATTCAAGATGTTATACAATGGCCGCATCCATCCGTAAGGCACCCCTGGCTTGCGCCATTTCACCTCAGCATTTATGGCCACGTCTCTTCTGGTAGCCTGCAACGGCACACCAGCGGCGGCCGCCGATAAAATTCAGATTTGGCTAAATCCACAGTCAATCTACCGCCCCGAGTCGGGCGGCAAGTATGTAATTACCGGGCTCAAGCTCCTCGAACGCGACGATGTGGACAGGGCCGCAGCCCAATTTCAACACTGCAAAAACCCGTCTCTTATTTCCTCCCCCGTGCTTGCGCGCATGACCAGTGCTTATCTCGACGCCGGCATGTACGATCGCTCGATGGAATGCGCCGACGTAATAATCAAACGCGACCCAAAAATGTCTTCAGTCAACGACCTTGTCACCGCATATACCACCAAAGCCCACACGCTGATAACAATGAACAAGCACGCGGAAGCCGCAGCCTGTCTCGTGAAGGCCTGCCACGTAAAACTGGACAATCCCGGCGCGCCATGGCATGAAGCCAGCGAAGAATTACTCAAACTGGGAAAGGCCCAGGAAGCACTTAAACTGTCGGATGAAGGTGTAAAAGCCGTCCCTGATTTGCCATTTGCCTATCTTTCGCGAGCGCTTGTACTGAACAGCATGAAGCGCTATCAGGAGGCGTTAGATACGCTCAACAAGTGCCTGGCAGTTTGCGCAGTAGCCAAGAAAAAATACGGGCCGGACTGCTACATAGGTTTCATCCCCAAGGTTTATCAGGAGCGAGCAATCTGTTACGAAAAGCTCGGCCAGGCTGCGCGTGCGGAAGCCGACCGCAAATACGTGCGCTCAGAAAATAGCGCCTGGGATGATTCATTTTTTGCCGACCGCGTTGAGAACGAGTCTAAAGCAACTAAAGCTAAAGCGGCCAGACAGTAGCGGGTTTACTTGAAGGCTGCATTCTTTAACTTTGGCTGTATTTGCTTGAGATACACAACTTCTGTGGAGTCATGCTCGTCCCGCTCAATCTTCACGCTGGCAACAATTCCGCTTATATAGTCTATCTCGAACCTAAATGCCCGATTCAACTTTGAAGCGGGAACGCGCCTGAATGGGGTAATGAAATAATTCCGATCGAAGAATGAGTAACTCTTGTCGGAAGAGATCTCTCTACGGTACCCCTCACCAAAAATTGCGCGCACCTGTTGGTCATCCATGGAATCCAATCGCAGCAGGTTGTCTTTAACGAGTGCCCAACGCTCAGCATCGGTAGCACCTTTGACCATGGGTGCAGTCGGCACAGCACCTTTCGGGCGCCCCAGTTCGCGAACCTTATCATCCAGTAAGTTGCGGCTTATAGCAGCAGTCTCCAGGCTGGAACGTCCCAAGCAAGACAACAAGTCCGTGCGCATACGCTCGGGCTGCAAGTACCAAAATCGAGCAGCACTGGCGATGCCATCCTCTGTAGATACAATGACCTTTACAGTGTCGCCACAGGGATGATTCCCGGGGCCTGCAGGAATCACAAAAGTAAGGTCCTTGTAGCGAGGGAAGGAAGGCATTAGTTCCGCTTTCTGAGCCTTGCCGAATTGCTTCTGCAACTCGGCTTCCGATTTCCCAAATAGAGTATCAAGAGAGTCCACGAAATTGGCGTTCTTCGCTACCGCAGGGCACTGTAGGCACCCCGCTAAGAGGATCGAATAAACAATCAACGTGCCTTTAATTACTTTCAATTTCAAGTCAAATCCCGCATTCTTACGCCAAGCTGCATCAGTGCTCGCTTGATCAAATCCGAACTCGGCCCTGTTACCCGCTCTGGAATGGACGGCGAAATTTTTGCAACGAGACCAACCAGCTGACCCTGATTGTCGAAAATAGGAGAGCCCGAGGCGCCAGGGAACACGCCGTCGATGGCATAACGATTTTTGGCCCAGGTACTGGCACCGCCAAATTGGCCCGGCGACGCAATCATGCCTTTGAGGCCGCCGTGATGACCAAAAGCCGCAACTCTTGAACCTTGCATTAGAGACTGGCTATCCGCAAAAGCGGGCGCCGTAAACTTCAGGCCCTTGGGCACGTCAGACAACTGAAGAATAGCCAGGTCATTTGCGGCATCGACATTGAGCACCTGCGCCGAATACGTCTGGCCATCGTGAGTTTCCACGGCCAGTTTGGCAGCGTTGCGCACCACGTGCTCGTTCGTGGCGATCTTGCCGTCGGCGGTGACGATAACACCGCTACTGGCCCTGTCGGCCTGGCTTATAGGTGCATCAGCATCAAAGGTTTTGGTGATGCGCACAACCGCCTGGCTGGGCTTCAGATAACCTCTGCTGCTCGGCAGTGTCTGGTATTCAACAACGCCCATGCCCTGCTCGCTGGAGCCCCAGGAACCAAGGTCACGAGACGATTTCGTCGTTAGCGAATCAAGCGAAGTCTGGCTGAAACGCGGATGCAAAATGGCCACTTTGCCGCTATTTAGCTTGAGCGGATCGAGACCGAGTTGCGACCCGACCTGTAATTGAAAGTCAGCACTGTTCCTATTCGCAGGCAGGCCGGTAACATCAAAGTGGAAAGGCTCTTTAGGCCGAAATATCTGCCCGGCAATTGATTTTTCCGCCGTTACGACCGTCTTCCCGCCGGCTATCTCAGCGGCAGCCGCACCAAACCCACTTTCGGCCAGCAAGCGCGCACCCGCCTGCTCTACCAGCGGCAGAGCCTCTTGGGCTAACAGTGCGGCTCTGAACGGATTGACCATGCCTGAAACGTAACACACGCAGGGTGCCAGGCATATGGGAGTATTACCAGGGCAAAAATCGGGCTAAGGCTAGGGCTAGGGCTAGGGCTGAAGCTCAATAGGCAGCCAAATTTCATTCCGGCGCAGAAAGGGCAGTGTCCAGGGTGGATTATAAAAGGCCCGGATCGCAGGGCCTTTTGGACTGAGGCCCTGGTCTTTCATGTAGTCCCGCAGTTTTTTCTCGTGCCGGTCAATGTTTTGCTCACGAGCGGTACCGGAAAATCTAATTACCGCATAACTTTTTGCCGGCACATTTGTAAATCTGATGCGTTTATCTACCGGCTCAGGTAGCGATTCTAGAGTGTATTTAGAGGGCATGTAAAAGCTCATTATCATCGTTCCATCAGCATTGACGGAAGTCACAGGTACCGTCATCGCGACCTTCTCAGACGCTGAAGTCTCAGTCACAGGGACCGTCATGGCTATCTTGTCCCGGGCAACGTTTTTACCGAAAATATAACCGGCAAGGATGCGAAAGGCCTGATTTTCCGGTTGTTTTTGCGCCGTGCTCACTTGCACTTCAGCGGCTATAACAGACGGATATTGCCTGATCTCAATGTCGTCAGACTTGCGCTTAACCTGATAATTTGGCTCTTCATATTTTGCCATTGCTTCGCGTCCAACTGCAAATCCCAATACCACCATTAATCCAATGAAAATTGCTCCAGCGCGCGCGGGAACTGGGGACCTGGCTTTACTTTCCATCGAACACCACTTCTGCCGCGAAGGATTCCTTCGGTTGATCGTGCAGTTCAAGGAAAGCATTGGCGATTTTTTCCGGATCAAAGGCGGTGTCTGGTTTGACAATCCCGCACACAGTGACCGTGCCGACGTGAATGCCCAGAGGTTTGAGCTCGTCATGGAGACAAAATGCCAGTGTTCTCAAACCCGCTTTGCCTATTGAAAGGGCTGTAAGTTTGGCCTCAGGACAGAGAGCGAAGCCTCCACCGGTGAACAACACAGTGCCTCTGCCGTTCTTCTTCATCTCAGGCAAAACAAGCTGCGTGACTGCCATCGCAGAGCTTACATTCACTTTAAAAGACTGCTCCAGGTTGTCTTTTTTCAGCAAGCTTCCCCGTCCCGGAGTGAGGCTGAATGCGTTATATAAGACCACGTCCGGATGCCCGTGCCTGGAGGCCAGATCGGCGAGAGACGCCGTCAATTGCTCCGTGTCGGAGACATCAACGGACCAAGTGGAAACGTTTTCTTGACCTAGCGCGGCCGCCATGGCATCCAACTTTTCTGAATTTCTAGCCAGCAGGGCTACATGATAGTTTCTGTCGAGAAATTTCCGGGCAGTGGCTTGACCAATACCAGGCCCTGCACCAACGATGACACAAACCGGCAACATAGGACCTCCGTTCAGGAGGCACAGCCCGCGCTATGCACTCTAAAAAAAGTGTAGCAACCCCGGAATGCACAAGGTCCACTTTTTTTTGGCTTGCCTATCTTTGACGCTGCTGAACCAATTGGCGGCAGCTAAACCTCTTCTGCAGACTTCAGTCTTTTCGCGGAAGCAAAATCATCAGACGCTTTTTGGGGCATTCCAAGGTCACGATAGAGTTTGCCCCGGGCAGAGTAGCAAATGGCTCTTTTGGGTGTAAATTTTATCGCCATATTCAAGTCCTGGAGGGCTTTATCAAGCTCATGTTGCTCGGCGTAAATCATTCCTCGGGTTGAGCGTGCAGTGGACAGCTTCAAGAAGCACTCATTCCAGGCAGAATCTCTGTCTGTAATTCGAGGAGGAATTTTTGACAATTCGTCGGGCTCGAAACTTATGGCCGTATCGCAGTCCGCAAGAGCCTCAGGCAGCTTATGCATGTCTCTATAAACCCAAGAGCGATGGACAAAAAGATCACCGTATTGGTTCTTTAAGCGATTGTGGGGAACCATACTGATTGCCTTATTGCAATCTTCGAGAGCCTTGGCAAAATTTTTGAGCCGCATATTAGCCTTAGCTCTGGAATCGTACAAGAAAGGTTGCTCAGGAGCGAGTTTAATTGCCAGATTATAGTCCTCAATAGCTTTCTCGTTCTGCTTTAGTCGCTCATAGGCAGACGCACGAACAATATGGCGGAAGTAATTATCTGGATATCTTTTGACGGACTCGTTGAAATCTGCGAGCCCTTTTTCCTGCATACCCAGCTTCAAATAAGCAAATCCACGCGCCTCAAGAACTGTAGGGTCTCCGGGACTTAGTTTGATGACCTGACTAAAATCGTAAATAGCATTCTGCAGTTGGCCCCTTCGTTCGTATGCGGCACCCCGATGCAAATAATTTTCAATCACTTTGGGATGTTTCTTTATGGCCGCCGTCCAATCATTGATAGCCTTATCGTCAGCAGTTAACGATGTTGACGGCATTGCCATGCTTACACACAAGGTCCATATGGCTGAAGTCGTCAGACAAACGGTAATAATTCTAGTAAAGACTTGTGCCACTATGGATTGCCCGATGGAAAGGGTGGAGCAATCGCACCATTATTGATACCAGGATGAGGCACAGTCAATGAAAAAGCCCACGAACTGCCACCGGAATACTTACTCCCGCTCATGTCGTACGTTTTATACGACAGATCTGGGGCGGCGCCCAATCCGGTTTTTGGGACTTGAGGCAAATATCTAGGACAGAGTTCCTCTAACTTTTGAGGCATCGAGCGATGGTCAATACCATACTGATGCAGTGCTGACCAGACCGCCTTCACCCTTGCCGATGTCTGCTCTTGGGCATTTTGATGCACACGCTCGCACAGCCCAAGGCTGATAGACAAACACGCTATCAATGGCAGAAACAGACTGATTTGCTGAGAACGGCGACCGGCAAAATCAGAAGCAAACAATCGGACGAGGAGAACGACTACGCTCAGACCCAGCCCTATGACGGTTATCTGAAACAGTGCTGTATAAACCGACCAGCAGGTCTTGCCTGTCTCTACGTTTACGTACGTTGAATAATTTAAAACTTGCAAAGCCAGCAATAGACAGCCCCAACCAATGCCAAACAATAGGGCGAGTCCTGGTGATACTGAAGAAGGTGAGTTCGTCATTGCAAAACGGCCACTGTAACTAGCTTTAGCTATTCTAGCCGAGATCAGACCAATGTAATAAGCAGGAGTCTTAATACTACTAAGTACAGTACAACACAAAGCGCAAAAAAGGTTTGGAAACGCTCAGGTCTTCAAAGGGAGACGGTGACTTGCCTGAGAGATCACGACCGCTGGATTAAACACCAGGTCCTGAGACCAAGTATTCGAATCCAGCGGTCGATCTCGTGTGACTGCAAAAACTTCTGTGTCAGCGAGGCAGGTGCGTGGTGGCACAGGCCTGAGTGACAATTGCCTTGCGTACTGCCTCTGTGACCGCGTCAGCATCCATAGGAGCGACTTCATCGAGGTAGATGGGCGTGCCCACAGTGATCGTGGCACCACCGCGCCATTTGAAACCCATGGCTCCGTAGGGGCCACCGGCGGTCTCTTCATGGCGTTTGCCGAAGCAGATGTGAATCGGCACGATGCCCACTCTGTCCTTCTTTTCGATTCGTTCGTAACCGCTCAGGGCGATTACGGCGGAACCCTTTTTGAAAGGCAGGTAGGTGCCGCTGTTGCTGATCTTACCTTCCGGGAAAATCACCAGCGGCGAGCCTTGGACAAGCACTTTGATGGCAGGGTCGATCACTGTACGGCCTTTGGAACGGTCGACTGCGAAGCAGCCAAACGCGCCCATGGCAATAGCTTTCAGCCCCCAGAGGCCGCGCATTTCTTCGTAAGCGGTCATGTAGCGCGGCATGCGCTTCATGATGGAAAAGATAACCGGCGCGTCGAACATCGAGCTGTGATTAGGGCAGAAGATAATGCGACCGGGGGCGGTCAGATTTTCTTTGCCTTCAATGCGGATGCGACCAACCTGGACGAAGACCCAGATTTTAGCCAGATATTTTCCTATCAACTGGAGGGGGCGGAAGGACCTGGGGATAAACCCGCTGGTAAGACAGAGGTCCCTATACTCCCGGAATTTGCGCCGCCATGTGGCGGTGAATTCCCGATAGAGTACGGAACCCCGTTTGAATGGGGTTTTCATAAGACTAGCTCCTGGTCTCTTTTGTGGAAACTTGAGACCTATTTTGGATTTGAGCAAATACTAGAAAGTGGCTGAGCGTCTGTAGTCCGCGGCGGTCAAATGGCGATTGCGAAGACTGTCACCGGCAGGTGAATCGGGGGCAATCGACGGACCGTCAAACCTGGCACACCCAAGATTGGTGCGCGAAAAGGAAGAGGCCGGACTTAGCTGGAGGGAAAGCTTAAACGCTCTTATTTGTTTCTTTGACGGGGGAGGGGATTGTAGAACTCTCAACATAACAAGACCCTGTTTATGGTTTCAATCCTTCCGCTAGCTCTGTCATAAGCGAATCGGATTCAAACCTGAGAAGCTAGTAATAGTCGAGCCTCCGAGCAATTGCGCTAGCTCCGCCACGCACCCCAAAAATCACTTGTGAACCAGGTATTATGGCCCAAGGCGTTGCCCTTGGCGCCGCTGCCGTAAATCAAAGACTGTCAAGAAGGCTCAAAGGCCAACCAGTACCAGATCATGCTTGGTTCTCAAGAAGCTAAAGGATAGATTAAGGCATTAGTTCCCACATCTCCAACAAACCAAAGGCATCCGATTCCGCGACTCCCAGCGCATCCACCCCATCAAAGCTTTCGAGCAAGGTTTTTTATGACCAGGGGTAGCGCCGCCCGTTGAAAAGATGTTTCAGTTAGCAGGAGAGTAAATGGTTGCGCGAGTTACCCTAATCCTTCACCCAGAGAGGAGGCCCAAGTGAATGTTGTATTTCTAGGTTTGCGGCGCCTCCTTAGCGCCCATCGCGGTTCGACCCCAGCGGGCAAATCGCCGTCAAAAGACAAGGGCACTAACTTCGAAGTGGAACGCAAGTTCCGCCTCAAGCCCGAGGAACTCGATAGCGTAAGACAGAGACTGTCCGACATGGGCTTCACTCTGGCCAGACGCATCGATATGACCGACCGCTTCCTGCCCACCAAGGTTGAAGGTGAGATGCTTCGTGTCCGCGATGAAACAATCGCAGGCAAAACGCATACCGTCCTCACAATCAAAGAGTGGGTGATAATCAGCGGCGGCAAAGAGCGAAGCGAGACTGAAGGACACCTGTCTTCTCTGTCGCGCAGTTTCTTGCTGTTTCTCGGACGCCTCATACGCGGGAAGTCTTTGCTTCAATTTTCCAAGCTTCGGCTGGATCACGAGAGCACAAGCCATCCTCACGTGATTGTGGCGCTCGATAATGTTGAGGGACTGGGGGATAACTCCGGTCACTACGCCGAAATTGAGGTCCTCGTGCCTCAGGACGGTGATGTTGAGTCTGCTCGCGCACAGATAGCTGTGCTCGCCCGGGCTCTGTTTAACGAGGATCGTGAACCGGTGATGCAGTCCTACATGGACATGCTGAAACTGGTTTCCTGAGGGCCCGAAAGCCCTTCGCATCGGCCATCCAGCCATTGTGGTTGGGTGGAGAAATCTTCTTTTAACACCCGCTTGTCTCCTTCTCAACCCGATTGAGGTGCCGCCACGTTGTCTGACGTGAAGGTGCCTTTGTCCGCGCGCGACCGAGCAGGCACTAAAACGCGCCCCGGGCGGCCTCTGGCCGGCCAGCGCACAGGAGTTTGTTATGTCAACTGCATCTAAGAAAATCAGAAAGCCTATCGTGCTGGACCCCTACAGCCCAACACGAGGCGAAGAACACATGCTGACCTGGTTGAACGATCGCTTGATCGGTCAGCCGGACGCTGCCACCGCCGCTGTGCGGATGAAGACCATGGCCTTGAGCAAGCTCAAGGACTCGGAAAAGGCAGCAGGACTTTACTATCTCGTCGGTGAACCCGGCGTGGGCAAGACGGAGCTGGTCAAGCTCCTGGCCGAATTCATTCACGGTGACCGCAAGGCCTACGTGAAGATCGACGGCGCTTCGCTTCACGACAAGTACACCGCCAACCGCCTGATCGGCGCCCCTCCGGGATACGTCGGCTTCGAAGATCCCAAAGACACCGAAGCTCGCGAAGCCCGTGAAGCGGCCGAAGACGACAAGGATCCCGAGAAGGCAGCGCGCAAGTTCCGCAAGAACCCGCGCAAGTTGCTGTGCCGCAAAAACCTTGTGGCCAGCCGCCGCGGCTCGGAAGTGCCCATCACCATCCTCTTCGTCGACGAGGCGGAGAAGATGTATCACACCATCGACGACCTCTTCCTGAACGCGGTCGAAGACGGCATCATGCCGCTCGGCGACAACGAGGAAGTGGAATTCGGCGACGTGATCGTCATCTACGCCGGTAACCCCGGATCCAAGGAAGCCGTCAACCGCAAGGAAAAGATCGGCTTCATGCAGGAAACCGCGGAAGAGAAGGACGAAGCCACCCGTGACATCATCATGGGCGCGCTGCGTGAGCGTTATCGCCCGGAAATGCTCGACCGCTTCGAGGAGTTCGTCTACTTCAAAAAGCTGGGCAAGGACGACCTGCGCTCGATCACGACCCTGCGCATCAACGAAGTGAAGACGCGCTTCATGGAGAAGATGAGCCGTGGCTCTGCTTTCACCATCAAGGTGGAGGACAATGCCCGCGACTTCATCCTGGAACAGGCGCTGAAGAACACCGGTAACGCCCGTCGTATCGGCCGTGCAGTGCGCAAGTACTTCACCAATCCGCTCAACCGCCTGATCGACATGGTGGAAGACACGGAAAACCAGATGCACATCATCGCCGGCGACCTGGTCGTGGTCTCTCATGACCCCGGCTACGCCAAGGGCGAGCTGCTCAAGTTCGAGCTGCTCGAAGATGAAGGTGTGGTCGCATCCCAGGACACCGTCGAGGCTCCCCGCAAGGAGACGCCGCTCGGCCTCAAGTTCGTCGGGTTCGACCGCCAGATCAAGGCCGCGGCTGAAGAGGCCAAGACCGAGACGCGCAACCTTTACTCGGTGACGCTGGATCTGGAAAGCGAGAAAGACGCTCTGGAAGAGTGGGTGGCGGCGAAGCGTGAAAGCGCTTCAATCCTGCTCATGGAGCTGGTCGAGGCCAAGGTGCGTATGACCGCGCCCTGGAAATTGACGCTCTACTTCCAGGTGACCACCAAGCAGTCTCAGCTGCTCAAGCTGCACTATCCGCTGGCCAAGGTGGCATGGGTGGGCAAGGGCGAACAGCCTGAAGGCTCCCTCGGCAACCCGGCAACCAGCAAGGATGGCGACAAGGGCGGCAAGGGCGGCAAGAAGTAAGCCTTTGAACATCAACAACCGGTAAAGAAGCTTGGAAGGCTTGGGCAGACCTAGTACTGGTCAATCCCTCCGGCTTCGCGGAAAGTGTCCGAGAACCCCACAAGGGTTCTCGGCACTTTCCATTTCTATCTATATACGATACTGTTTAGTATAAACCCCACCCCAAAAAGCACCAATACTTATACCGAACCCATTTTTGGCACGCGGACCCGAGCCCGAAAATCCATGCTGTGCAATCACTTTTGGCACTCTCTTGACATTAGCGCAGCCGCGCTAGCACGCCAAGTACGCTCCCTTAAACAATCCCAAGCATAAGACTTGTGACAGCCATCTTTCAGCCCTTGCGCCTGGAAGGTCGCAGTTCCTAGGTTCAGGGACAAACCTACACACATTATGCTTCCCCCTCCTCGCAAAAGAATCAAGAAATCACTCAAAACAAAAACCATAAAACCTAAAACCAGCACACGCTCTTCTGTCTCAACAAAAACCTTCGTTCAGTCCCCAGAGGAACCAACTATGGCTACACCAGCTGTAATCAGTCTCGGGCCGCGTGAACGCTATTGGGCCAACCCTCCCGCCGAAAGATCGTGGCAACGCTTTTGGGGGACATTTGAGCGCCATAGCGGCAGCGGTTTGTACTTCGCCAGCGGATCCCACCCGGGCCACCGCAAAAACCTCGTAAACGCCTTCCAGAACATTCCTGTGCAATTGCGCAAGACCTGTCTCGAATGGCGCGTCACTTTCAACTTCGCTGAGCTCTTCACCGCCAGCGGTAATTCTTCAACGTTCTATGGCGACTTCAGCCAGCGCAGCAAGGAGCTTGTCTCGCCACACATCGAGATGGGCACGGTTAGCTTGCAAGCCGACTACATCTTGCCTCATCTGGCCCACGAATTGTCTCACCTGTTCTGGCGCACCCGCACCGAAGCCCAGCGCCAGCAGTACAGACAGTTCCTGCTGGAGAGTTGTCGCCGAGGCAAGGTTACGATTGAAGTCACCGACTATGTGCAGGAACGATTTCTGCGCTATCGCAAAATTGTTGACGGAAGGACAAAAGGCGGCCCTTATATAGGCTCTATCGAAAAAGAGACCTGTTCGGAGCGCTGGATGGAAGAGTCTTTCTGTGACACTATGGCCGGCTTTATCGCCCCGAGCTATCCATCCTTACGCAAGGACAGGACAGTGGATCTGGAGTCGCGCCGCATTGTCATCAACTCAATATTTGGGCTTGAGCTATAAGATGGCCCCGGTCTTGAAACCCAACCCCAATGACCAGAAAGGGAGGAGGAGTCTAAAACTCTCCTCCCTTCTCTGTCTTTGAATTCGATAAAAAAATCCAAAATACTACTAACAGATTTAGTATATTTTTGGTTTTTGAAAATAAGAACGAGGCCAAAGCAAAAGAGGAAGAGAAGCAGCCCCCATAGGGGCTGCTTCGTGCTTCAAAGCGCGTCGGCAGAAGGCCGACCGCCGATCAGTGAACCGCCGCAATGCCCATGGCGACCATGGAAAAGAGCAGAAAAATCAACGCCGAGTAGAAGATGCTCGTGATGATGGTCGGAGCCCAGGCGGCCTTGAAGGCAGCGCGAGCACCGTCGACGCGGATGATGCTGGGCATGACGGCGCCGAGCACCAGGGTGGCAATCCAGTACGCCAGCTGAGTCAGACCGACCATCAAGGCAATGATGAAAATGCCTGCGATGAAAACTCCGACGGGACCGACCTGCACGCCCACAGACAGTGCCACGATCGCGCTGAAACCGGCGATCAGCATGAAGAACTGCAGGAAGGTGACGGCGATGGACATGCCCACGCCGAAGAGGAGCTTGCTGCCCAGGTTGGTTTCCTCACGGAAGGCAACCGCACCGCCGCTGAAACGGGGCGCCAGAATCTGGTAAACGAAGACAAAGAAGAAGGAGGAGAGGAGGATGTTAACGAGGAATTCCATTTGAAATTCTCCAGTATGTTAGGAGGTTGGGATGTCGACGGGCAGATGCATCCGCCCGTCGGCGGTGAAAATTTTGGTACTGCCGAATTCGCTCAGCGCCTGTTAGCGCCCGGCGAACAGGGCATCGAAGGCCGGATCCTGCACGAAACCGCGAGCCAGCAAGTCGGCGCGCACGTCGTCGGGGGAACGGTCGGTGACGAAAGTCGACTCTTCCATCTCGCTGTCTCCTTCGGGGAGATGGCGGGCGATGACGAAGTCAATCTGGTCGTCGTACTGGTAGCCCTCACGCTTGAAGTACGAGATCGGCGTGAGCACATACCATGTGTCTTCGCCCTCTTCCATGGTGGGAGGGACATAGAAGACGAAGTCGGAGGGCTTGAACAGGTCATGCGCCTCGAGAAACTTCCAGGCTGCGTTGGTGGAAACGACGGCTTCCATGGCATTGTCGACTTCCGATTCGGGATTGAGGTCCCAGGAGCCGACGCCCTTGAAGGCCACATCGCTGATGGCGCCCTGGACTTCGGTAACAATGCCTTTGAGCGGCAGGGCGCGGTGGTAGAAGACGCGAACGATGGGTTCGCCCTTCTTTCCCGACTTGCTGACGCGCTTCCAGTTATCGCTGTCCGTACCAAACTCGGCGGGGAAAGCGGCCTTGAGGGCTGCGGTGCAGTCCTCGGTGGAAATTTTTGCTGTCATTTTGTAGGCACTTCCTGGTGCTATTGAGTTGATTGGCTTCACCAAATCGACCCGTGAGAACAGACTCTGCCAAGAAAATGGCGGTGCTCTCCGTAACAGCAAAATGCTGTTTTAGAGTGCTGCAATTGTTGGAGCGGCTGAGTGCTATTGGGCGAGGAGGATTTAATCTCAGATAAGAGGAGTGAAGTGTGGAATTAGACTTTCATCGTGCCTGAGAGATAGGCTCGAAGTCTCTAATTACGGGTCTTAACACGTGTATCGTTTGGTAAACAGACCAGCAGTGAAGGCACACACCGGCAAGCTGACAGACTTTTAACAGTTCTCAAGTGCTCGTACCGCTTCGCCAACAATAGCGAAAGCCCGCTCTGGTGAGCGGGCTTTCATGCGTTTAGGTGTGTCAAATTTGTGGCTTAAACGCAGTTTGCTGTGTGACGATTCGCCGTCTATTCACAGCACTCGTGGCAGGTTTCGCACGACTTGACGCAATCTTTGAGCGCCGGATCGTTCAAGTCCTTGCACATTTTTGCGCACTGCGAGCAGACCTCATGGCAGACTGCGTCCACTTTGGCGGCATGAGCAGATTTGCGTTCTTTCAAATCCGCCGAGGCCTTGCACAGCGTTATGCAGTCTTTGAGGGTGTCGACGTTTTTAGCCTCCATGTATTTGCCGCCCTTTTTCTTGAAATAGGCCAGCGTTTTTTCGCATGTCACAGCACAATCAGCGCAGCTCTTGCCCGAACTTTTGTGATCGTCGGCGGCCATTGCCGGCGAAAGAAGCGAAACCGAGCTCAGGCCAAAAGCCACAAGCATGAAGACAAACAACAGAAATTTCTTCGTGATTTTCATAATTTATACCTTTTGATTTTTAAAAGTCATAATTTAAAACAAGCTCGTCATGCCGCCTTCAGCTAACCTCCGAAGAGGTTGCGAAAAAAGCGCGAGCCATTTGACGGTGCTTTTTAAATCAAAAGTGCACGATTGAGAATGTATAACTTGCCCGACGGCACCACGGGACAAACGGCCAAGTATACGACCGTAGAACGCGGCGTAAACTGAGGCGCAGGCGGCGCTAAATGCTGGGAGACAACCTTCCCACTGGTCTTTACAGAGACAAACTTGGGGGCAGCCGGAAGAGCTTCAGCATTGTTCAAATCGGCCGGGGTTTTGAGTTCTATACCGCAGCAGCAGTGCAACATCTTGACGCAGCAGGAGCTAACCACGGCACAGGCATCTTCGGGCACACCGTTGATAGGCGTAGAAAGGGCCTTGAAAGGCGCCAGCAACACTACGGCCAGGACCAGACAGAGTATCAGAAGTTGCTTACTAGCTTTTTGCACGGTGCCAACCCAAGCGAATCAGTTTTCAGAAATCTAGAGAACTAAAGAGAAACCCAGTGAACCCACTAGACGTGTTATACCACCAAAATGTGCCCTTGGCTTTTTAGTCAACAGAAAAAAGCGTCCATTTGCGTATCTTGGCTAGCTGCCTGGGATTGGGCGGAAACCATTCCATATCGCGGAGACATTTTTCAGGCACAAGCAAATAATGTTTACCACCCAGATTCTCACCGCTGCCTTTTTCGGCCAAATATTTTTCCGCTTCCTGTGGGGTGTTGATGACATCGATGTGGCGATGCAAAAAATAGGATATTGACGGCTCCTCGGTCACAACCGTGGCAATCTGCGCGCGGTCGGCAATCACTTGCATGATCATGGCTTCAAACGGTTTATGCACCTCGCGATAGAAAACCATGTGTCCCCATGGCACACAGACACCCACTCCAACTGCCGCCGAGACAAGTAAGAGCGCAAAGGCCGCCTGTGCCTTTTTTCTAAGTAGAAGGCCGAGATACAGGAGTCCGACGAATGCGGTCAAAATCAGAATCGGCTGCAGCTCATGCAGCAATACTTTGACCCAACTGGCCTTGATCAGTGCGCCGGCAATCAAACCGCCCGCTCCGGCAAGCACAAAAAAAACGGCTCCCGGCCAGAGATGTTTCACACTATCTTTTTTGATCAAATAAGCCATGGACATGGAAGTCAGTATCGCCAGCGGTGGCATGGCCGGCAGTATGTAAGTGGCTAATTTCGTCTTCAATATTTCAAAAAGAGCCAATACAAATACGGCCCAGAGCAAGCAAAAGAAAGCAAAACCCTGGGTTTTGGTCAGCAGTTTGCGCCCCTTAACGGCGTCCAGAACGACGGCAGGGGTCGAAAAAAGAACCAGATTAAGCGGAAACAAACCACCAATCAGGACCGGTATGTAATACCAAAAAGGCTCCAGATGATTGACCTTGCCCACCATACGACCGAAGTTTTGGGTGATGAAAAAAGCTTTGAAAAATTCGCCCTGGGTGTAATAAGTAGCAGCACCGTACCAGGGCAAATTGACCAGGAGCATAATAAGCAAACCCAGCCAGGGACGCAGGGCCATAGCTCTGGACATAAGGTTTTTGACAAAAGGCCAGGGGCCCTCATAATCGGTTGTACAGGCCAACTGCAAGAGCACAATCAGACCGACAATAACGACTGCCACAGGGCCTTTACAAAGAAATGCCAGAGCTAGACAGAGATAGGCCGCAACAATTACGGTCTGATCCTGTCGGCGTATGTAATTGAAAAAACCCAACAAGGCGCCACTCATCAGCAGGGTCAAGGTCATGTCGGTGAGTGATTCGTGACCAATAACCGATACCAGAGGGAACGTGAGAAATATCAAGGCGGCGACGAAAGCTTGCTTATATCCCAGCGCCGGGCGCGCGGCAAGAAAAATGGTCAAACCAGTGAGAATGGCACTGCCGGCGCTTACCAGCCGGCCGACAAAGGCGCTGACGCCAAAGAGTTTGTAGCATCCGGCCACAAGCCAGAAATAGAGAATCGGCTTGTCGAGCCAGACCTGATAGTTGAACATGGGCAGGAGATACTGATTTGTTTCAAAAAGCTCGCGCGCGCCTTCAATGAAGAAACTATCGGTGGGATCAAGCGGGCCATAGCTGCCCAGGCCGGGAAGATACAACAACAGGCCCAGGACAAACAGTACAGGCAGAGCCAATTGCTCTGCCGGCTCCGGCTTTTCGATAGATTGAGAAGAGTTGTTGGTCGCCATAAGATGTTTACTGTACACCACCGCCGCACAGCGCTTCTAACCGCCCGCCATTATTGTTTCAGCACTTATTAGTAGACCGGTCTACTATAATCATTTCAAAAAAAAAAAGCCTGCGCAAAGTACTCGAGAAACTCGGGTACTTCGCACAGGCCAAACTAGGCTTTGGTGTTAGGCGTCGGGTGAATCACCCTTGCTCTGCGGGTGCATGATGCGCCAGACGAGAGCAGTGATGATTGTGGTTCCCAGGAAGACGATGTGAATCACTACGTGAGTGACCCACACTTCGCGCGGGACAATGGTCGCACTGACGCAGTCCTTGAGCAAAACCACGCTGGAGACGCCCATAAAGGCTAGTCCCAGCTTGACCTTGAGGACGATTGTGTCGATACGCCGGAGCCAGTAAGGCCCTCTAGCAGTCAGCTCTTCCTTGAATCGGCGCACGTATATCTGGTGGCCGCCCATGATGGTCATGATCAGCAGCGAGCAGATCATAGCCTGGTCGAGAAGACTGACGATTGCCACCATCAATTCATGATCTTCGCCGGGAGCGCTCATGATCAGAGTCGGGGAATGCAGGAGCAAACCACCGACCTGGACGACGAAGCGACCGAGATAGACCGCCAGCGCCAGCATCAGCCCCAGGTTAATGGGGTACAGAAGCCAGCGTGACTGGAAAAGGATGTTGTCTGCACAGAAAGATGATTCTTTTCGGGGACCGGGAGGCGGTGATTCGCCTTCGGAGCCGGGTGGCAGCTTGGTGGGTTCTGTCACTCTATTCTCCTAAAAATTGGGGAACGAAGGGGTCGATTGAAAAAAGCGATTACTGGCTCTTTCTGTAAGCCAAACGCAACGTGCCAAAGAGCATTGCCAGCGAAGCTAGGCCCCACCAGATGCTCCAGACAATCGCAGGGATGCCCGTCGACTGCGCCATATTGGTGGCGTCAGAGAACGAGTGCGCGCCGGCCAGACCTGCCGAAATCTGGATCAGCCAGACGACGTCGTTGAGCGCGTTTAGCGAAATCTGCACGGCCAGGAAGAGGAGCAGGAAATGCGCCAGACTTTCGTTCAACTTCAGGCCGGCGAAGAACAAGACTCCACCCATAGCCAATGCCAGGCCGATGCTCAGAAGCGCGGCCTGACCGAAGTTGGCCATGCCGAAGGTCTGCACCATGAAACCTAGGCTGCCGATGCCGACAAAGGCGCCAAGCACCATCAGCACCGCTTTGGCGTTTTTGCGATAGCGGCCGAAGAAGAGCATCAGGCAACCGAACAGAGTCGTGCCCAGATAGCCCATCTGACTGTAGATGAAGGGGATGCCGCCACTGCCGAAGGTCAGTCCGGCGTGGCCGTCACCGTCATTGACGATGGTCAGGCCGTGGACTGTGCCGCCGGTGAGAACGCAGAAGAGGGCGTGGCCCAGCTCATGCAGATTGGTGTCGAGGAAGTCGACCGGTGTGAGCAGCAACGCGCCCATAGGCGTGTGCGAGAGAAACAAGCTACCAACTGCCAGGATCAGAATCAGGAAGATTGAAGCCTTCGCTGGATGCTGACTGGTGGCGGGAGTCGACCGATTGTTTGAATCGACTCCGACCGACGGTTTGAGAGGAGGTTTATCAGGTGCAGGCATAGTTTTCCTAGCGATAGATTTTCAAACGACGATGCCGCTGAGTCTCCACGCGTCTCCACGTGATTGAGCCAGGGCGGCACGCAGTTGTCCCGGACGCACACACGTTACACGTGGGTGGGATCGAGACTCACGAGACGCTCTTTCAGGAGCGCCATTGCTTCGTCGTCGGTACGCTCGGTGAGCGTGGGACCGTAGAGTTCTTCGGTGCTGATTGGTTTGCCGATTGTGCAAACGGCGCCCCGCCTGTACAAGGCGAAGCCCAGCAAGACAACGAAATACTGTACGGCACGATCAAGCTTGCTCAGCCACTTGCCCGGGTATTTGCCGTAGCGCGTGTAAGCAGGCACGATGTAGACCGGTTTCCCCAGCCGAATAGCTGCCTCACGAGCAATTTTGACATTGCCCGGGCGCAGGTCTTCGATGGAGGGGGAGAAGTTGGTCAAACCTTCGGGGAAGATGACCATTTGCTGGCCACTGACCAACATCTGCGTGGCCGCCTCGCGGGTGCGAACGCCACCATCTTTGATGTCATCCTGGGCGGCGAATACACCGCGTTTGGACATGTAAACACCAAAGAGACCGCCCAGGGACTGCATCACACGACCGTGCGCCATGTAGCGCGCCGGACCGTTGACGGCCTGGGAGATAATCAGCGGATCAATCCAGTGCGGATGATTGGCGCTGACGATGCTGGGTTCCTTCAGGTCATGCAGATTTTCCAATCCGACATAACGAACTTTGCCCACCTGGACATTGATGAAGAAACGCGCCACCCGATTGAGGCTTCTGACGGCTTCGGGGGTGGGAGGAGGAGCAATGTAACCACAGGTGGTGACATTCTTGATCTGGGGACGCAGGCTGTTGTACCAGCGCCTGGCCCAGATCGTGACGCCGAGCGTCAAAAGGAACAGTCCGCCGATGATTAACAGCGGCGAATGTATTAGGGCTTGTATCGACATGCGTAGTTACCTCATGCAGAAGGGCTCTGGAGGTCCTTGCGGAGCACTCCAGAGCCTCTGGAATAGTGGTTTAACAGAGTCTGTTTAGAAGTCGAGGGACATGTGCATGTGGCGCTGATCACCAATCAGGACATTGCACTTGTCGGCCATGTTGCGGAACGCCTGCTTGGCCTTCGATGTGTCCTGAGCCAGGGCGATCGCACGAGCGCTAGCGAGCGCCGTAGTGAGGTCGGCCACGGCCTTGACCTTGGTGTCGCTCTGCATCGCAGGGCTGGCCTTGATCTCGTCGAGCAGGTACTGAGCACCTTCGATGTAGAAGAGAGCCTTGTCCCAGGCGTTGAGGAAGGTCCAGAAGCGGGCGGAGGCTTCGTATCGGGGGCTCGTGACGCAGATATGGAGCAGGTACTGTCGCTGCAGGGGATCCTGAGCAGTCTTGACGTCGAGGCCGTCAACGCCGGCGATCAAATCGCGAACGGCGCGGCACGTATCGAGGCAAAACTTGGCGTCGGCGCCGCTGGTGAGCGTGAGCCGCATGGCCAACTGCGGATCGTAATGACGAGCGAAGCGGCGGAAGAGGGCATCGAAATGACCTTTCAGCACAATCGCGACAGAACGAGCGGCTTCGGGAGCGTTGTCGTCCAAACGCGTGAGCAGGATGTCGGCGGCATCGGCACTGTAGGAGAGCAGTTCGCCACTCCGGGTGGTGACATTGCCGCACTTCAGCACACGCCTCTCGCTGTCGCAAGCGGCGTCGTACGCCATCTGAAACAGCGCGGTGTTAACAGGGGAACAAGGGTCGGCGCGGTCTGTGTCGCTGTCGAGAATGGCAGCGGTACCGAGCCAAACAAGAGCTTCGCCGGGGGCGCCTTCGGCACGAGCCTGAGCGTAGCGGTTCAAAGCGTCCTTGATGTAGTCATCAGGGGTCTTTTGGGTATTGCTCATAGAGCACCTTTCACTTGGTTTAGTGAAACTATTGCTTCGGAATTAATGGGGCTAAAACCGTCCAACTCGCACCACAAATTGGCGAGAAAGGTTATCGGGAAACAGTGGAGGGGCTCTTGTTGTGAGTTTTCTTGTTGAGCCTGTGGAATTGGAGAAGGTATTTAGCGCGTTCAACCTATGCTACAGACACGCGTAAAGTCACTACTGATGCGCCTTTATGAGTAGCTCTCAATATAAAAAGCATCTAGTAAGCAGTGATCACAACACGGTTGTCAAGGTGTGCGGGCTGTGCACAAGCGGCTTTGCGCCAATTGCGCTAGTTTAGGCGCCTCTAAGTTTTACGTTCTTTTCCTGCAATACACTCCGAGTCTTATAAGACTTTTCCCATAGTTGGCCCAGATCATAGAGATCAAGAACCTATTTTCGTTAAGTTTCGGACTCTGCTACTTCTCGCTCCTATTTCAAAAACAACTCAAGAAACCTATTGCTGTCACACATCTCTGTCTTCCCTCTGGAGTTTCTAACTTCAGGAGCGGACTCCGATTGTTGAAGCAACAGGCGCGCGAGACGCGAGAATTAGTACAGCTAAACCAATTATCTGAGTCACCAGAAAGTACATCTTTCTCAACCGGCCTCCGCTCCAAGCCACACAGGACATGTGGCTGTAGCGCTTCGCCATCTGAAAAAGGAGCCACCTACTATGGCCGAAAAATCTCATTGGAGCATGCGCGCCGTCTGCATAGCCGTCGCCGTCGTCTCCTTCGTCATCCTCTCCACCGGAGGGAAATGGCTACCTGATGTTTTCCAGAGCATGCAAATCGTGCAGTTCAAAGACCTGAGCGAAAAGCTCGTTCCGCTGGGTCTGAACTTCCTGATCGGCGCATTTCTCTTCTCTGTTTCTTACCTCCTGTATCACCCGATCAAAAACGCTCTCGTCCGCACACTGCAGACTGCGGGCGCCAGCGACAGGGGTAAGACGATGGTGCTTCGCACCACTCAGCTTTTCTACTGGGCAATCACGGTTTTCGTGATAGCGTCCCTGGTGGCACCAGATGTCTTGGGCAAACTGTTCCTCGGCATCTCGGTCTTCACCGCCGCTCTGGCTCTGGCTCTCAAAGACATCGCCGGCGACTTGTTCTCCGGTACTTTGCTCCAGGTCACGCGCCGCTTCAATGTCGGCGACAACATCGCCATGATTGGTCTGGACGTCAAAGGTCAGGTGCTGGACATCGGCTACCTCTCGACGCAGATCAAAAACGCCGAAGGCATCCAGATTGTGCCCAATCGCGAGATGTGGGGCAAATCGGTCAAAGTGCTCAAGCCCGAAGGCAGCAAGCTCATCTTGCCGCCCGGCTTCGTGCGCGAGCCCGCCAAGCCCAAAGATGACGGCGACAAGTCGCCTGTCTCCAAACTGCTGCATCGCCTGAGCGATCACGGCTAACAATTTCTTTCACAAAAAAAGCATGCCTTTACAGGCAAAGCTGGAGAAAAAACATGAAGTTTAAGACCACACACACAGTCACTGCCGCCGCCGCCAAGGTGGATGCGCTCCTCGTCGGTGTTTTCGAAGGCGAAGTCGCCGACCTCGAAGGCGCCTCCATCGCCACGCGCGAAGTGCTTCTGGCCACCGCCAACGCGGCGCAGCGTCAGGCTGCTGCCGACGGCTTCAAGGGCGCGGTCGGCGAAGTCCTCGTGCACTTCTCGGACAATCGCCTGGCGGCCAAGAACGTCGTTTTCTACGGTCTGGGCGCCCGCGATAAGGCGAGCATCTCGACCTTCTGCAAGGCCATCACCGCCGCCCTCAAGCGCGCCAAGGCCCTGAAGGCGGAAGTCGTCGGCTTCACCGCCTTCGACAAGAACGTCGCCGGCGCAGGCACGAGCACGGCCACCACGGCCGAAAAGCTGGCCAGCTACGCCACGATGATCGACTACGTGATGAACCACCAGAAGACCGAAAAGGGCGGCCACAAGAAGGAAACGCGCTTCAAGAAGCTGCACCTGATCGTCAGCGCAGAGTCGCTGGAAGAGACGGCCAGCGGTCTGGAAGCCG
>Ga0105248_10001002_pt1 | contig 31241 bp, 35 predicted proteins | sample KBSS34metaG_FD_81524 | JGI IMG/M metagenome (GOLD analysis project Ga0105248, IMG submission 81524) | Switchgrass rhizosphere microbial communities from Kellogg Biological Station, Michigan, USA - KBS S3-4 metaG | ecosystem: Host-associated > Plants > Roots > Rhizosphere > Soil | place...
CCCGTCGCCGACGGGCACCGACTGGCAGGTCAGCACATAGCCGTCCGCGACCTCTTCGTCGGTGAGGCCGTAGCGCGCCGCCATCTCGACCTTGCCCTTGGTCACTCGGGCGCGGCAGGTCGCGCAGACTCCGGCCTTGCAGGCGAAGGGCGCCGGAAGGCCGGCCGCGCGTGCGCTGTCGAGGATGTTTCCCTGAGTGAACGGCACGCGGCGCGTGCGGCCGTCGAGCGTAACCGCGACCGTCGCGCCTTCCGCCTTCGTCTGGAGCTGCGCCATCTCCTGCGCGACCGCTTCGGGCGGCCGGTCGGCGGTGAAGCGCTCGATGTGGATCCGTTCCCTGGGGATGTTGCGGTCGAGGAGAGCGCCTTCGGCCGCGTCCATCATCGGGCCCGGGCCACAGATGAACCAGCCGTCGACGACTGCAGCGTCGGGCACCAGCGCTGCGATTGCTTCATCCAGCCGCTCGCGGTTGAGCATGCCGTTGAACAACTCGATGTCCTGCTCCTCGGCGTCGAGGAAATGGTAGATTTCCAGGCGCCCGAGATATTTGTCCTTCAGTCCTGCGAGCGCTTCGAGGAATATCACCGAGCTGCTGTCGCGATTGCCGTAAAGGAGGGTGAAGCGGCTTCGGGGCTCCTCGCGCAACAGCGTTCGGATCAGGGACATGACCGGCGTGATCCCCGACCCGCCGGCGATGCCGACCAAATGGCGACTCTTCGCCGCGTCGAACTCGCAGGTGAAGCTGCCGTGCGGAACCATGACCTCGATCGAGTCGCCGGCCTTGAGCTGTTCGCCGACCCAGTTCGAGAAGAGGCCGCCGCCTATGCGCTTGACCGTGACCATCCAGTCGCCGTCCGCCGGCGCCGTGCACAATGAATAGTTCCGCCGCACTTCCTCGCCGTTGATGGTCGCCCGCAAGGTCAGATGCTGGCCGGCCTTGAACGCGAATTGATCCCGCAGCTCGGGCGGAACCTCGAAACGGATCGAGTTCGCCTCGGCGGTTTCGGGGACGATCTCCGCCACCTTCAGCGCGTGGAAGTGGACGCTCATCCTACCAGGTCGCGTCAGGGTAGGTGCGCGGCAGGAATTGCATCACCGCGAGCAAATGGCCGAGATGCTCGCTGTGATGGCCACGCCGCCCGCCGAGGATCGGACGCTGGTCGGCGGGGGCTTCGAGCCTGGCTTCGGCAAGCACGCCCGCAATCGCGGAGCGATATTCGTCCTCGAACGAGCGTGGGTCGGGCGCGATTGCCGCGTCGATCGCGGCCTGCAGCGGGTCATCGACCTCGAACAGCTCGGGCACGAAGCGCCAATTCCAGTCGAGCCCCTCCGCCATCCTGCGAGCGCTCTCCTCGGTGCCGTCGCCGAGGCGGATCGTCCACTCGGCCGCCAGCTCGCGGTGGTAGGCGACTTCCTTCACCGCCTTGTGCGCGAACTCGCCCAGGAACTTGTCGCTGGACTGCTGCAAGCGTTGCAGAAGCATGTGCTGCCAGGTCGTGTAGAGCAGGTGCCGAGCGATCGTCTGCGCAAAGTCGCCGTTCGGCTGCTCGACCAGCAGGCAGTTCCTGAAATCCAGGACGTCGCGGTGGAATGCGAGCTGGTCGCCGTCGCCGGCTTCGCCCAGCAGCAGCGTCGCTTGCCCGACCATGTCGAGCGCGAGGTTCGCCAGGCTGATGTCGACTTCGAGCACCGGCCCGTGCCCACACCATTCGCTGACGCGCTGCCCAAGCACCAGGGCGTCGTCGCCAAGGCGCAGCAGATATTCCGTGCGGGGATCGACGGCCCCATGCACTTCTGACGACGCGCTCGCCATCAGATGTGCTTCACCTCGTCCGGGATGTCGTAAAAGGTCGGGTGGCGGTAGATCTTGCTCTCCGCCGGCTCGAACAGCTCACCCGCCTGGTCAGGATCGCTCGCGACGATGTCCGCCGAGCGAACCACCCACAGGCTCACGCCTTCCTGTCGCCGCGTGTACGTGTCGCGCGCGTGGGCGAGCGCGAGCTCCGGGTCAGGAGCATGAACGCTGCCAACATGGCGATGAGAGAGCCCCCCTTTAGCGCGAACGAAAACTTCCCAGAGCGGCCAATCACCGGTTTTGCCCTCGCTACTCACGCCGCCTTCCGCTCCCGGCGCTTCGCTTCGTGCGCTGCCGCGGCCTCGCGGACCCAGGCGCCATTGTCCCATGCCTCGCGACGCGCCTTCATTCGCTCCTTGGCGACCGGGCCCTCCCCGCGGACCACCGCGTAGAATTCCTCCCAGTCGATCGTGCCGAAGTCGTAGCCGCCCTTTTCCTCGTTCCAGCGGAGCTCCGCGTCGGGGACGGTGAGGCCGAGGAAATCGGCCTGCGGGACGGTGATGTCGACGAACTTCTGGCGAAGCTCGTCATTGGTCTCGCGCTTGATCCGCCAGCGCATCGACTGCGCGGTGTTGGGTGAGTTGTCGTCGGGAGGGCCGAACATCATCAGCGACGGCCACCACCAGCGGTTGAGCGCGTCCTGCGCCATGCGACGCTGCTCGGCGGTGCCGTTCGCAAGCGCAATCATGATCTCGTAGCCCTGGCGCTGGTGGAAGCTCTCTTCCTTGCAGATGCGAACCATCGCGCGCGCGTACGGCCCGTATGATGTCCGCTGCAGCGGCACCTGGTTCATGATGGCGGCTCCGTCGACGAGCCAGCCGATCGCACCGATGTCCGCCCAGGTCAGCGTCGGATAGTTGAAGATGGTCGAGTATTTGGCCTTCCCCGAGTGCAGCGCCTCGATCATCTGCTCTCTGGCAGTGCCGAGCGTCTCGGCCGCGCAATAGAGATAGAGCCCATGCCCGGCCTCATCCTGCACCTTGGCGAGCAGGATCGCCTTGCGCCGAAGCGAGGGCGCTCGCGTGATCCAATTGCCCTCGGGAAGCATGCCGACGATCTCTGAATGCGCATGCTGGCTGATCTGCCGCGTCAGCGTCCGCCGGTAGGCCTCGGGCATCCAGTCCTTGGGCTCGATGAAATCGTCGTCGGCGACGCGCGCCTCGAACGCCTCGAGGAGCTTGGGGTCCTCGAGATTCTCGATCTTGGCCGTCTTCTGAAGCTCGGTCGTGTACATGGTGCCGCCTGTAACCTCTGCGACCTTAACGTTCAAACGTCGACGACCGGTCCGCCGAGCGTCCGCGAATAGCCGGTGAACTCGGCGATCGCGCGGCCGTCGCCCGAGCGCACCGGGACCCGCGTGACGCCCGCCCTGCCTTCGCGCGCAACTTCGGTCGCCTCCGCGATCAGCGTTTCGCCTTCCCGAACCTTGTCGAGGAAGACGATCGACGCCTGCGCCGCGACGCTCGCGTGGTTCGCGCCGTTGCAGACATAGGCGAAAGCCGTGTCGGCGAGAGCGAAGATCATGCCGCCATGCGCGATCCCGTGGCTGTTGAGCATATCGGCGCGGACGACCATCGAGATGCGCGCATAGCCCTCGCGCGCTTCCTCGATCCTGATCCCCCAGGCAGGTCCGGTGCCCTCCCCGGCAAGCATCTCTTGCGCGACGCGCTCGGCGAGTAAGTTTGCGTCCACGGCCCCTCCTTCGCTAGTCCGGCGGCATGGCTTACGAGACCATCGACTTCAAGGCGGACGGCGCGGTCGCGCGCATCACGCTCAACCGCCCGGACCGGCTGAACAGCTTTACCGCCCGGATGCACGGCGAGCTGCGCGAGGTGCTCGGCAACCTGGGTGATGCGCGCGTCGTCGTGCTGACCGGTGCAGGCCGCGGCTTCTGTGCTGGGCAGGATCTCAACGACCGGGCGGTGGCGCCGGGAGAAGCGGTCGACCTCGGCGAAACGGTGCAGGCCTGCTGGAACCCGTTGATCCGGACGCTGACGTCGCTGCCGCAGCCTGTGATCGCGCGCGTCAACGGGGTCGCCGCGGGCGCCGGCGCCAACATCGCACTCGCCTGCGACATCGTCGTTGCCGCCAAATCCGCCAAGTTCATCCAGAGCTTCTCGGCCATCGGCCTTATTCCCGACAGCGGGGGGACCTGGGCGCTGCCACGTCTGGTCGGCCAGGCGCGCGCACTCGGCCTTGCGCTGACCGGCGATCCGCTTCCGGCCGAAAAAGCCGCCGAATGGGGCATGATCTGGAAGGCGGTCGAAGACGAGGCGCTCGACGCCGAGGTCGATGCTATCGCGAACAAGCTGGCGTCGCTGCCGCCGCTCGGGCTTGCCGCGATCAAGGAGATGATCCGCTCCTCCTGGCAGTACAGCCTCGACGAGGAGCTGGAGCGCCAGGCTGGGGCAATGCGGCGCCTCGGGTTCACCGAAGATTATCGCGAGGGCGTCGCGGCCTTCCTCGAAAAGGGAACGCCGACCTTCACCGGCCGATGATCATTTCGCTGAAGCACCGCTTCATCTTTGCGGCGATCCCGAAGACCGGCACGCATGCGGTCCGGCGTGCGCTGCGCCAGCACATGGGCGAACAGGATATGGAGCAAGTCGGGCTGTTCGTTCAGCGCAGGCTGCCAATCCCTGAGCTGGCCCGGTTCCAGCACGGACATCTGACGCTCGAGCAGTTGCGTCCGTACCTGCCGGCGGGGGACTTTTCGGGCTTCCTCAAGTTCGCCTTCGTCCGCAACCCGTTCGACCGGTTCGTTTCCTATTGCTCGTTCACCACGCGCGAGAGTGGCCATTTCGACCGCGATCCACATGGCGTGATGCGGCACTTCATCGACAATCCGCCCTGGCACCACGTCCTGTTCCAACCGCAGCACAGCTTTGTCACCGGACCCGACGGCGGCTTGTTGACCGACTATCTCGGGCGCGTCGAAACCATGCAGCAATCCTATGACGAAGTGGCAGCGCGCATCGGCATCGCGTCGCAGCCGCTGGAGAAGGTCAACGCTTCCCGGCGTGGCAGCTATCGCGACTATTATGATCCGTCGCTGATCGAGGGGGTGGCCAGACTCTATGCGCGCGACCTAGAGTTGTTCGGCTACGAGTTCTGAGGCGATGTATCCCAACCCGCGCAAGACGACGTCCATCCGGCGTCTCGGCCATGTCGAGATCGCTTCCCTCCGCGACGCGGTGCTCGCGCTGCCGGAAGAGGTCTGGGACGCCGAGAACGCGTCCAAGCCGAACCGCTTCGGGGCGCTCGACGCGACGCGGCACGTCATCTTTCGCTTCGTTTCAAACGTTCTCGACTGGCGCAATTCCTACGACCGGCCACTGTGGCCGGAATGGCGGCCGCTGCTCGAGCCGGTTCTCGCGGCCGCGACCGCCCCTTACGGCTATGCCCGCGGCGACTATCCGCGGGTGATGCTCGCGCGGATGGCGCCAGGCGGCGTCATCCATCCGCACCGCGACGAAAATCCCGCCGCGAAATGGCCGCACAAGATCCACGTGCCGCTGCAGACCAACGACGACGTCGCCTTCTACGTCGACGGCCAGGCGTATCATTTCGCAGAAGGCGAGGCCGTCGAGGTCAACAACATGGGCCTCCACGCGGTCCAGAACCGCGGCTCGACCGACCGCGTCCACCTGATCTTCGAATATTACGACCTCGACCAACCCGCGCCGGAATGGCTCCAACCGTTGGTCGCCGCCGGGCGTTAGAGGCTGCAACCTCGACTCACGCTCCTTCGTTGCACGTCCGATTCAATGAATGAGAGGAGCGAGTAATGACCCTCATCATCGTCATCATCCTGATCCTGCTGTTGGTCGGCGCAGTGCCGCACTGGGGTTACAGCAGGGGTTGGGGCTATGGCCCGTCGGGAATCCTGGGGGTGATCCTGATCGTGGTCGTGATCCTGCTTCTGATGGGCAGGCTCTAGGCGCCAGCCTTCACCGCGAAGCTCCACGCGGCTGACGCGAGCATCGGGACACGCGCGGCCATTTCGGCAGCCTTGGCGCTGCTCGCCGTGCCATCGATCACGCGCTTCTTGATCCCCTGGACGATGCCCGCGAGGCGGAAGAGGTTGTAGGCGAAATACCAGTCGAGCTGACCGGCGACGGGAACCCCGGACCGCTCCGAATAGCGCCGCACGACCTCCTCAAGGCTCGGGATTCCAAGCGCGGCTAGGTCGAGGCCGGCGAGGCCCGCAGTGCCGTCGGCCGGCATCACCCACTGCATCGCGAGATAGGAGAAGTCGGCGACGGGATCGCCCAGCGTCGCCAGCTCCCAGTCGAGCACCGCGGTGAGCTTCCCGTCGGCATACAGCACATTGTCGATGCGATAGTCGCCATGGACGACCGACACGCGCGACTGTTCGGGCAAGCTCCTCGGCAGATAGTCGATCAGCCGTTCCATCTCAGGCAGGTCGTCGGTTTGGCTGTCGCGATATTGCCGGGTCCAGCGCGCAACCTGCCGCTCGAAATAATTGCCCGGCTTGCCGAAATCATCGAGGCCCGCAGCCTCAGGGTCGATGTTGTGAAGGTCTGCGAGCGTATCGACGAGCTGCTCGTACATCGACCGGCGCTGGCCGGGATCGAACTCGGGCAACGCGCCGTTGGTGTAAGCGCGGCCAGGGACCAGCTCCATCACGTAGAAGACTGCCCCGATCACATCGGGATCGGTGCACAGGGCGTAGGGCCGAGCGACGGGGAAGCCGACCGGGTGAAGCGCCGAAATCAGCCGGTACTCGCGGTCGACCGCGTGGGCCGACGGCAGCAGCGGGCCGAAGGGCTTGCGGCGCAGCACATAATCGCCGGAGGCTGCAGCGATGCGATAGGTCGGGTTCGACTGACCCCAGGCGAACTTGTCGAGCGTGAAAGGTCCTCGGAAGCCGTCGACACTGGCCTCGAGCCAGGGCCCGAGCGCGGCGTCGTCGACCGCCTGCTCGGTCACCGGTACTTCTTGTACTCGAGCCGGGCGATCGCGCGGCGGTGGACCTCGTCGGGCCCGTCGGCGAGGCGCAGCGTGCGAATGCCGGAATAGGCCCGCGCCAGGCCTGCGTCCTCGGACACGCCTGCCGCGCCAAACGCCTGGATCGCATCGTCGATGATCTTCAGCGCCATGATCGGCGCGGCGACCTTGATCATCGCGATCTCGCCCTGTGCGGCCTTGTTGCCGGCACGGTCCATCATGTCGGCCGCCTTGAGGCACAGCAGCCGCGTCATCTCGATGTCGATGCGCGCGTTGGCGACCCGCTCCTCCCACACGCCTTGCTCGGCGATGGTCTTGCCGAATGCGGTGCGGCTCATCAGCCGCTTGGTCATCGCGGCGAGCGCTTCCTCGGCCGCGCCGATGGTCCGCATGCAATGGTGGATCCGGCCCGGCCCAAGGCGCCCCTGCGCAATCTCGAAGCCCCGCCCCTCGCCCAGCAGCATGTTCGAGGGCGGCACGCGTACGTCCTTGAGCTCGATCTCCATGTGCCCGTGCGGCGCGTCGTCATAGCCGAACACCGGCAAGTGGCGCTTGATCGTCACGCCCGGCGCATCGAGCGGCATCAGGATCATCGACTGCTGCTTGTGCTGTTCGGCGTTGGGATCGGTCTTGCCCATCAGGATAGCGACCTTGCAGCGCGGATCGCCGGCCCCGCTCGACCACCATTTGCGGCCGTTGATCACATATTCGTTGCCGCGCATCTCGATCGAGCATTTGATGTTGGTCGCATCGGACGAAGCCACGTCTGGCTCGGTCATCAGGAAGGCGGAGCGGATCTCCCCTTCCATCAGCGGCTTAAGCCATTCGTCCTTCTGCTCGCGCGTGCCGTAGCGGTTGATGACCTCCATGTTGCCGGTGTCGGGCGCGGAGCAGTTGAACACCTCCGACGACCACATGATGCGCCCCATTTCCTCGGCGCAGAAGGCATATTGGAGGTTCGAGAGACCGGGCCCGTCGAACTTGAAGCTGTCGTCGACGGGTGTCGCACCGTGCGACGGTGGCATGAACAGGTTCCGCAGCCCCTCGGCGCGGGCCTGTTCCTTCAATTCCTCGACGACCGGGAGCACCTTCCAGCGCTCGCCCTCGCGCTGCTGCGCATGATAATCGACATCGCGCGGGCGAACATTCTGGTCGATGAAATCGCGGACGCGATCGCGCCACTGGGTCTCTTGTGGGCCGAGGCTGAAATCCATCGGCGAGCGCCTATCAGCAACAGTGTCAGTTGGCTATGAGGCGGCGATGGACAGGCTCAGGGGGAAGGTCGCGATCGTCACCGGCGCGGCATCGGGAATCGGCAAGGCGACCGTCGAGCTATTCCGCAGCGAAGGCGCGACAGTGATCGGCGCCGACGCCGTCGAAGGCGCGGACGTGCGTTCCGACGCCGGCAGCGAGAGTGACGTCAAGGCGCTCGTCGAACAGGTCGTGCAGCAGCACGGCGGGCTCGACATATTCTTCGCCAATGCCGGGATTTCGGGCGGCTTCGCCTCGATCGCGGAGCAGACGGAATCCGATTGGTCGGAGATCCTGCGCGTCAACCTGATCGGGCCGTTCCTGGCGATCAAATATGCCGCGCCCGAAATCGCGAAGCGCGGTGGCGGGTCGATCATCTGCACGGCGAGCGTCGCCGGACTTCGTGCCGGCGCGGGCGGCGCGGCCTATTCGGCGTCCAAGGCCGGCGTGATCAACCTCGTCCAGACGGCCGCCCAGCAGCTCTCCGCAGCCAACGTGCGCGTAAACGCCATCTGCCCAGGCCTGATCGAGACCGGCATGACCAAGCCGATCTACGACATGGCGCGCGCGGCCGGGCAGGAAGAGCGCCTCGGCGAGCTCAACCCGCTCCGGCGAGGCGGCGAACCGGAAGAGATCGCGAAGGCGGCTTTGTTCCTCGCGTCGGACGAGGGGAGCTACGTCAACGGCACCGCGCTGGTCGTCGACGGGGGGCTGTCCAGCTCGCACCCGACCACCCGCCGGTTCGAGCTCAGGATGCTCTAGCCTTTCGTCAGGCGCCGGCCGAATTCGACCTGCGCGATGAAGTCCTTCATCATCTTCTCGACTTCGTCGAGCGGGCCCAGGCGGACGAGGCCCCCCGACCCCTCCCAGCTTGCGAGCGCTTCGCCCTTCTCCAGGCTGAAGATGATGCCGCTCGGCGTCGCTCGGCTTTCCGGCGGCCTGCTCGCACGAACCGCCCTGCGCGCCAGCCATACAAGGCCGATGATGAGGGCTGAGGAAATGAGCGATGCGGTATCGCCGAACAGATCCATCGGGGATTCGAGCAGCTGGTAGCGCGGTCCCATGAACAGCGCGTCCGCGAGCGCCACCGACCCCGCCGCCACTGTGGAGGCAGAGCCAGTTCCAAGGAACATCGCCGCCAACAGCACGAACGGAAAGTAGGTCGTGCAGCAGGCCCCGGCGGGCAACGAATGGTCCAGCGAAAGGAGACCGGTGGGAATCGCAAGCGCGCCCAGTACGGCCAATGGCGCGAACCGCCCGACCATCGGACGCAACGCGAGCAGCGAGACGAGTCTGACCATCAATCGCTCCCCCTTACATTTCGCGCATCAAGCCACGGGGGCCGCATCGCTGTAAACTCAGCTGCGTCCGGCTAATCTGATGAACGTTCGGCGACCGTGGGATAGGCCGATCACGCCATCGAGTCCAACGGCCGCTCGCGCTTCGACCGGCGAAGCCCCAGACCTAAGCCGTCGGTCTCGCCGAAGGCGCTGGCGGCGCCGGGGCAACCGGGGCTGCGACGCCAGCACAATCGCCGCTGACGTTCGTAACCACCTTCGGCGGCTTTCCCGGGCCCTGGCTCGTCACCTCGGTCGTGCGCGTGCAGGTCTTCCCGCCGTTGCTCGTCGAGACGACGGTGACGCTCTCCGTTCCCGCCGGCGCATTGCCGTAGGCGGCGACGTTGAGGCCCGGCATCCCGGCGACGGCCGCCGGCGCGCGCGCCATCTGGTCGACCTGGCGCATCATCGCTTCGATCTGGCGGTCCATGTCGAACATGCTGCGGTCGAACATGCCGAAAGGCGCGATCGCTCCCGGAACGACGGTGACCTTGGGGGCGACGTCGCCGACATATTCGACGCGGGCGGTCGAGCCGTCGGGCAAAGGTACGTTCATCACGTGAGAGTCCCGGCTCGCGGCAACAGCGGCGCCCGCGACAGCGGCGGCGCCCAGACCGGCCAGGACGAGGCCATGAGCTTTACGCATCGGCATCCTCCATCTGTTGATCTGAGATCCGGCAATTTATTTGGTGAAGCTGAACGGCAGATTTCAAGATCGCCTGGATTACCGATGTTTAATGGTTTTGGCCGCGCTCAACATCCGCTGCTTCGTACAGCCGGCAGATCATCGCGCGCTCGTGATCGCTGAGGTACGGGTTCCACGCGTCGATGATCAGCACCGCGCGGTCCTGGTCGCTGCGGTTCCACGCCTCATGCTCGATGGTGTCGTCGAAGGCGAACGCCTGGCCCTTGACCCAGGCGCGGGTCTCGCCGCCGACGCGGAACTCGCAGCCGTCGGGCACGATCAATGGCAGATGGACCACGCTGCGGACATTGGTGACGCCGGTGTGCGGCGGAATGTGGCTCCCCGCCTTGAGGATCGAGAAGAAGGCGTTCGGCGCCTTGCCCTCGATCCGGCACATCGGGAGCGATTCAACCAGCGCGGCCGTCTTCGGCGCGCGGGCGCAGGCTTCGTCGAACCGCTCGCCCTCCTTCCAGAGATGAAAGGCGCCCCAGTCCAGTGACTTGTCGAGCCCCGACCACTTGTTCGCGGGCACGCCGGCCGGAAGGGAGATATACGGCGTCAGGCCGGGATCAGGATCGGCGAGGATCGCCTCCAGCTCGGCGAGGATCGTCGGCGTCGCGGCCTCGAGGTCACTCAGCCAGGGGAACAGCTCGCGGTCGAAATATTCGTCGGCGGGCAGGAACGGGTAATGCAGCCCCTCGCAATGATTGGTGTAGATCGGCCGCTTGCCGAGCCATGCGTCGGCGGCCGCGCGCATCCGGCGCGCATCGCGCGTGCTCGCTTCGGCCAGGTCTCCTGCGAGCGCGGCATCGACCGAGGCAACGAGCTTCCCCTGCTCCTCCGCGACGAAGCGTTTCGCATGGGTGAGGATCCCGGCGAATTCCGGCGTCGGATCCTTGATGCCTTGGGACATGGCAAGGACCGCGGACCAGCGTTCGGCTGCCGGCCTTGCTTCGCCCATGCGCTCGTGAAGCTCAGCCTTCCTGACGAGTGCGAGAAGGTCGGTCTGGTCGATGGCGAGCGCCTGGTCGAGCGCTCCACGCTCCCGCTCCGCGTCCCCAAGGGCTCGATACGCCGATGCTAGATTGAGCCAATGCGACCGCTCGCGCGGCTGGCGCTTGCAGGCAATCTCGAAATGTATCGCCGCGGCGTCGGCGTCAGCGCGGGCGAGCGCGTCTGCGCCGAGCCAGTTGCGCGCGGTCGGCTCCTCGCCATCGATCGCGATTACCGCTTCGAAATGGGTTCGCGCTTCATCGCGGCGGCCGACCCTGTTGGCTCGCTGCGCTTCGGAAAGATGCTTCTGGAGGCTTGCCGTCGCTTCTACCGGCATCTGTTCTTCAGCGCCTGCATCGCGCGACCACGAGAAAGACCGAAGCCGACGACGCGCATTTCGCCGCCCCCGTCGGTGTTGATGTCGTAAGCCCTCCGGACCTCGTAGGCGTTCCATTCTCCAACTACCGTGTGGCCTTCAGGAGGCATGACTCCATACTGCCAGACACCGACAACGTAGCCCTGCGGCGTATTGATGACGATCAGTGGACCGCATCGTCCTGAATAGACCACCGGCCCCCGTGTCTCGTCGGCCATCGCGCCGGTCGCGGTGACCGTCAGCAGCAATCCGAAAAGCAGCTTGCGCATGGCGCCTCCTTTGCGATCGCCTATCCTGCGACCAGCTCCGCGAACTTGGCGAGGTCGATGTTGCCGCCCGACACGACGCACACGATCGGGCCTTCGAGCGACGGGTCGCTGAGCGCCGCCGCGAGCGAGAGCGCGCCAGCCCCCTCGGCGATGGTGCGCGATTTCTCGGCGATCAGCCGCATCGCGTCGGCCGTCTGTTCAAGGGTCACCGTAATGGCGCCATCCGTCACCGGCCGCATCCGCTGCCACATCCGTTCCGTGACGCTCTGGCCGCCTGCGCCGTCGACGAAGCTCGCCTGCCACGCGGTGAACTTCTGCGGGCTGCCCTCATGAAGCGACAGTGCATACGGCGCAGCCGTCTCCGGCTCCGCGCCCAGCACCTTCGTTTCCGGCGTCTTCGCCTTGATCGCGCTACCCACGCCAGTAATCAGCCCGCCGCCGCCGATTGCGCAGATGACCGTTCGAACGTCCGGGCAATCCTCCAGGATCTCCAGACCCATCGTCGCGTGGCCGGAAATGAACTCGTGATTGTCGAACGGGTGGACGAAGGTCGCGTCGATACCGGGAAATTCATGGCTTTCGGCCGCGACCCACGCCCGGTCGTAGGAGACCGGAACGATCGTCGCGCCAAGCGTCCGCATCCGGTCGAGCTTGGTCTGCGGCGCGGTCTCGATCGCGACGATCGTGCAGGGAACGCCATATTGCCTCGCGGCATAAGCCACGCCCTGCCCCGCATTGCCGGCGCTGATCGTCCACACGCCCTTGGCGCGCGCCTCGTCGGACAGGGCGGCGACGGCATTCGTCCCGCCCCTGATCTTGTAGGCGTTGGTCGGTTGCAGATTCTCGAGCTTGAGCCAGATGCGATCGTCGAATCGAACCAGCGGCGTGCGCAGCACGGTGCCCTTGATCCGCTCACGCGCCGCTTCGATGTCCGAAAGCGCAATCGGCCGTACCGGCGGAATCATCGTCTCTCCCTCATCTGCGCGGGCACCTCTGTACGGCGAGGCAGTGAGCCTTCCAATGTAGGATTTCATCTGCCACGCTCGGGACCAATGGCGATGGAAGACAGCGGATCGGCCCTGGCTTGCCCGCCGCCAAGCTTAAGTTCACACAAAATGGCCACGCACCTCGTGAATTTAGTGAAGTTAAGCGCGCCCTCCCTGACGGAATGAACCGATGAAAACCCGGCAACTTCTCAATTATGAGCGCGATCAGTGGGTCGCCGGCGACGCAATTGTCGAAATTCCGAGTGCAATTGACGGCAGTCCAGTCGCGACCACCGGGTCAGGCGGAATCGATTTTGGCGCAATGCTCCGCCACGCGCGCGATGTCGGCGGCCCGGCGCTGCGCAAGCTGACGTTCCACGACCGCGCGCGGATGGTGAAGGCGCTCGGCCTGGCGATCATGGCGCGCAAGGAGGAGCTATACGAGCTCAACTATCTGACGGGCGCGACGCGCAAGGACGGATGGATCGACATTGAGGGTGGCGCGGGGACGCTCTTCTCCTTCTCGTCGAAGGGCCGCCGCGAACTTCCCGACGCCCATGTGCTGCTCGACGGCCAGCTGGAAGGCCTGTCGAAGAACGGCACCTTCGTCGGCCAGCATATCTACACGCCGCTCCAGGGCGCGGCGGTGCACATCAACGCCTTCAATTTCCCGGTCTGGGGGATGCTGGAGAAGCTCGCGCCCACCCTGCTTGCCGGGGTCCCGGCGATCGTGAAGCCGGCCTCTGCGACGGCCTATCTCGCCGAAGCGGCGTTCCGCATCATGACCGAGGCGAATGTCCTGCCGGCCGGCGCGATCCAGCTAATCGTCGGCGGGGTTGGCGACCTGTTCGACCATCTCACCGGGCAGGACGTGGTCAGTTTCACCGGCTCGGCGCACACCGCACTTAAGCTGAGGACGCATCCGACAGTGATGCGCGAATCGGTCCGCTTCGTCGCCGAGCAGGACAGCCTCAACGCCTCGCTGCTCGGGCCGGAGGCGGCGCCAGGCACGCCCGAGTTCGACCTGTTCATCAAGGAGGTCGCGACCGAGATGACGGTCAAGGCAGGGCAGAAGTGCACCGCGATCCGCCGCGCGATGGCACCCGCTCAATATCTGGATGCGGTGGAACGGGCGCTGGCGGATCGGCTGGCGAAGACGAAAGTTGGCGATCCGCGCGCCGAGGACACGCGAATGGGCGCGCTCGTGAGCACCAGTCAGCGCGACGATGTCCGCGAAAAGATTGCTCAGCTCGAGGCGGCGGGTGCGCGGATCGTTGCCGGCGATCCCAATGCCGAGCCGCCAATACCCGGCGGCGCCTTCCTGCCGCCCGTGCTGCTGCGTACCGACGACCCGTGGAAGACCGACGCTGTTCACGACTGCGAGCCGTTCGGACCGGTCTCGACGATCATGCCCTATCGTAACCTCGACGATGCGATCGCGCTCGCCAACCGGGGCAAAGGCAGCCTTGCGCTGTCGCTGTTCACTTACTCTCCGGACGCGGCCCGCGACTTCATCCAGGGCGCAGCCGCCTTCCACGGCCGGATGCTGGTGCTGAACCGCGACAATGCCGCGGAATCGACCGGCCATGGCTCGCCGCTCCCGGTGCTGGTCCATGGCGGGCCAGGCCGCGCCGGCGGAAGCGAGGAGATGGGCGGGGTGCGCGGCGTCAAGCATTACATGCAGCGGACCGCGATCCAGTCCTCGCCGGCGATGATTGCAGCGATCACCGAGCAATATGTGCCGGGCGCGCCCAAGCACGTCATCGAAGTCCACCCGTTCCGACTGAAGATGAGCGACCTCCATATCGGCGACACTTGGAACACGCCGAGCCGGACCGTGACCATCGAAGATATCGAGCACTTCGCCGAGTTCACGGGCGACAAATTCTACGCCCACATGGACGAGGACGCGGCGAAGGCTTCGCCGATCTTCGAAGGGCGCGTCGCGCACGGTTATCTGATCCTGAGCTTCGCCGCCGGCCTGTTCGTCGATCCGGACCCGGGTCCGGTGCTGGCCAATACCGGCCTTGAGAACCTGCGCTTCCTGACCCCGCTCTACCCAGGCGATTCCATCCGTGTGGAGCTCACCGTCCGGTCCAAGTCGCTCAAGAGCGACGAGACCGGCGTCGTCCGCTGGGCCGTCGAGGTCTTCAACCAGAAGGACGAGCTGGTCGCGACCTATGACCTCCTGACCGAGAACGTGCCCTAACAACGGCAACGGCTTGGCCCACCGTTCGTTTTGAAAGCGGAATTCCCGACAGGAGGAGGAAACCCATGAAGGTCAGCGAAGTGATGACGCGCGACGTCCAGACCATCCAACCCGATCAGCCGGTTCAGCAAGCCGCGAGCTTCATGCTGAGCACCGACGCCGGCTCGATCCCGGTGACCGAAGGCGACCGGCTGATCGGCATGATCACCGACCGCGACATTGCGGTTCGCGGCGTCGCCCAGGGTCACGGGCCGGACACGCCGGTGCGCGAGCTGATGAGCAACGACATCATCTGCGCACGGATCGACGACGATTGCGACGAGGTGGCGAACAAGATGAGCGAGGCGCAGGTGCGCCGCCTGCCGGTCGTCGACGAACAGGAAAGGCTGTGCGGTATCGTCAGTCTTGGCGACCTGGCGCGCGAGGGTGCGTCCGATACGGCGGAGCAGGCGCTGGAAGGTGTCGCGCAGCCCGGCGGCCAGCACCGGCAATAGCTGCTGCTAGCGGCCGGCGATTTCCTTGATCGCCTGGTCGACGAGCTTCGCATCGGTCGGAGCGTCGTGACGCTCGGCGATCAGCCGCGCGGCAGCCTTTGATGCTGCGTCCGCGGCAACTGCACGGAGCTGCTCCACGGCGGCGCGCTCTTCGGCGGCGATCTTCTGCTCGGCCATCCGCGTACGCCGCTCGATCAGGGTTTCGGCATCGCTCTTGGCCTTGGCGACGATCGCGTCGGCATCGTGACGCGCGCGTTCGAGCAGCGCCTCGCGATCCTTGTCGGCGGACGCGGCCTTGGCCTCATACTCGGCCTTCAGCGCCTCGGCCTCCTTGCGGAGGGACTCGGCCTCGGCCAGCTGGTCGCGGATCAAGGCGATCTTGCTGTCCAGCGCCTTGCGGATAGCCGCCGGCACCTTCTTCCAGATGAGGATGGCAATGACGACGATGATTGCCGCGGCGATAAACCACGGCGCCGTTAGCCCGAACGCGGTCGGCTCAGCTTCGTGCCCGGCCACTTCGGTGCCGGCCGTGGTTTGAGGCTCAGACATTCAACTGGGCTTTCACTGCGTCGGCGGCGTCCTCGGTGTCGACCTTGATGCCGGTCAGACGGGACACGAGGTCCTGCGTCAGCGAAGCGGCAACGCCCTCGATCTCTGATCGGGCCGATTGCACGGCCTCGCGGATCTTCTGCTCCGACGCCTCCACCTTGAGGTGGAGCTTGTCGGCGGCCTTCTTGACCTTGGCCTCGGTGTCGCGAGCGCTCGCCTGTTTCGCCTCGCTGGCGACGCGAGCCGCCTCCGCGCGGGCAGCGTCCATCCGCTCGCGCCAGGCCTGTTCGGTCTGGTCGGCGGCGACCCGCGCCGCCTGGGCCCGCTCGAGATCGTCGGCGATCTTCCTGTCGCGCGCATCGACGGTCGACTGGATCTTCGGCACCATTCCCCGCCCGATCACGAAGAAGATGATGCCGAACACCACCGCCAGCCAGAAGAGCTGCGACCACCAGATGTCAGGAAGCTGATTGAGCTGAGGCATGGCTGATCCTGCATTTGGGCACGCGCCGAAGCACGTCCCCTTCTAGCGGTTCTTAGAACACGAACAGAATGAGAAGCGCGACGGTGAAGGCCATCAGGCCCAGCAACTCGGCAAGCGCGAAGCCGAGGAACAGGCGACCCTGCTGGCCGTCCGCCGCCGCGGGATTGCGAAGCGCGCTGTTGAGGAACTGGCCGAACACGAAGCCGACGCCAATGGCGGCGGTGCCCGTACCGATGGCGGCAAGACCAGCGCCGATAAGCTTTGCGGAAGCGACGTCCATGATTGAACTCCTTTGAAGAATCAGTTGGTTAGTGAAGATTGACTGCGTCGTTGAGATAGAGCGATGTCAGCAGCGCGAACACATAGGCCTGAAGAGCGCAGATCAGCAGTTCGAGCGCGCCGACGCCGACGATGAACGCGAAACTGATGAATCCGACTCCGAGGCCGAGGACGCTTCCGGAGCCAAGCCCGTTCACGATGAAGCTGCCGAACACCTCCATCAGGATGTGACCGGCCATCATCGCCACGAACAGTCGCAGCGCGAGGCTGAACGGGCGGACCATGAACGAGACGATCTCGATCGGGACGATCAGCGGCGCCATCCACCAGGGCGTCCCCGCCGGCAGGAACAGCGAGAAGAAGTGCAGCCCGTGACGCCAGAAGCCGACGATCAGCACCAGGCTGAAGCTTGCGACCGCAAGCACGCCGGTGATGCTGAAATGGCTGGTCGGCGTGAAAGTATGCCAGCCTGGCACGATCGCCAGCGGCAGCAGGCCCAACAGGTTTGCGGCAAGGATGAAGGTGAAGAGCGAGAAGATGAAAGGCGTGAACTTCTTGCCCTCTGGGCCGATGTTCACCTTGACCAGGTCGTCGATGAACCCGGTCAGGCCTTCCACGGCCATCTGCCAGCGGCCCGGAACGACCTCGCGCTTCATGCCGCCCCACATGAAAAGCGCGATCACCAGGAGCGCCGCAACCATCCACGCAGCGCTGTTCGTGAAGCTGATGTCGTACTTCCCGATATGCAGCGGAATCAACGGTTCCACCGTGAACTGATGCATCGGGTCGATCTTGCCTGCCGCCGCCACGCTTGATCCTCTATTATCTTCCGTCCGAGTTTCGGCTCGGGGTATTCCTTGAAATCCGCATGATATTCCAAAATCCCGCACCGAAGCCGAGAAACAGCATCAGCACGAGCAGCCGCGGGAACGTCCCGAGCAGGCTATCCAGCCCCCAACCGAGCAAAGCCCCGCCAAGGGGGCCGCCGATGAGATAGCCGATGACCAGCTGAGCAATCCGCATATTCGGATCGACCGCGGTCTTCGCCTGCTTCGCTGCATCCGCCTGCTGCAGACGGTCGAGCCGCTCATCGAGCGATCCCAGCCGTGCATCTGGTGGAAGCTTCGGGACCTCGCCGTTCTCGTCCTCTGCCATGCGTCTCCCCTGTGCGTCGCCCGTGGCTGAATCCAGGGGCCAGACCGGGACGAGAAACATGGCGGAGCCAAGCCCGCCAAGGCGCCGACCCTTTATGAACGGGGTTCTGACAAGTCAACCGCGCGACTGCGCGATGTCAGCCGCATTGATCGGGCACTGGCGCAGGTTGACCCGGCGACCATCGGCGCCACACTCCGTCCGGCAGCTGGTAAGCCTCGCCGGGACTCAAGTTGCGGAGCAGCTGGCAGCCCGTTGCCACCCCTACCACCGCCGCAGTGACGTTCCGGCGGCCGGCAAGTTCGATATACAGGTTGCGGCGGCGGAGGTTGACCGCCGCGACCAAGCGTCGCACCTCGACCGAGGGCGTCGTGGCGAACCCCATGTAGCCATCGTAGCGCTCGCCCACCTGCCCTGCCTGGATCGCGAGCGCCAGCGATGGCGCAGGCTGAGCCGACGCAGGCCCCGCCAGCGCCAGGGCGACGAGGAACGCGGTTACTCTCACGGCTTGCCCGGCGCGGGCGGGAAGGCCTGCGGATTCTTGGTGATCATCTGCTGGACATCCTGCTGCAGCCGCACCAGCACCTCCTGCCGGATCGCGACGTTGAGGTTGATCTCGATCGGCTTGTCCGGCGGCTTGACCGTGATGCAGCCATTGAGCGGCAGCGCAATCGCAGCGCCGGCCGCGAGCCTCGCAAGGTTCATCATGTGTCTGGTCACTTGGTTCCTCCGGGTGGTGGTGCTTGGGGTGGGGGCGTCGTGTCGACGCTCGGCTTGGCGTCGCCCTGCTGTTCGACCTTGGTGGTGCTCAGGACCTCGACCTTGAGCGCCGGCGAGTCGACCGGGAACGGCATCACCGGGGCAATCGCCTGGGTCGGGTCCTTGAAGGCCTTGCCCATCTGGATGAGCGCGCGGAACGGCGCGTTGATGTTCACGTTCAGGCGGATCGGGAGCTTGCTGAACGCGGAGCGCACCAGCCCGGCGAGCAGGCCGTGGCTGGGTCCGAGCGAGACCTGGTCGACGGTCATTCGCGTCGCGAACTCGCCTGCCAGATCGCCGTCCAGCCGGATGATCATCGACTGGTAGCGGATGTCGCTGAGCAGGTTGACCGCGGTCCCGGAGACCAGGCCCTTGGGCTTGGTGCCGGTATAGTGGAGGCGACCGCCCGGCGGCCGTGAGTCGAGCCGCCCGCCAACAATCCGGCCACCATTCTCGTCGAATATCATCGGCAGCACGCCGTCGAACGTCCCGGTGATTTCGAGCCCCTGGAAGCCGAGGCTGTCGATGAACATCTTCGCGTCGAAGCCCCTGAGCTCGAACGTCAGCCTCTTTGCGCTGGGGCTGCCGAAGTTGAGGATGGTCTCGTCGAGGATCAGGCGGCCGCCCATGAACGGCCACTCGCCACGCTCGACGCGCACGAGGTTATGCGGCAGCAGTTGATAGCGGAGGACGCCGTCGGTGACGGTAATGCCGGGGTTGATCGAGGCGATGGTCGCGATCTGGTGAGGTGCGCTCTCCATCTCCAGAAGGTCGGTGAAATGGACGCTCGTGGTAAGGCCGGTGACAGGCCCGAATGGCGCGGCGAGATCCATGCCGGCGGTGGAGAAATCGCCGGTCGACGTGACCTTGCCCCCCGACGACCAGTCGATCCGCCCATTGCCCCGAACGGTGCCGTTCACCAGTGCGACGACGCCCTCGGTAAGGCGTGTGAGCTGGTCCGGCTGGAAGTTTGGCCCGAAGGCGAGACCAGGCACGTCGAGCAAGGCATGGCCGGCGCCGCTTGAAAGCTGGTGCTCGATATTGACGTCGGTGACCAAGGTCCCGGTCGCCGGATGATGCAGAGCACCAGTGGCACGCACATAATCGCCCGCGATCGTGAAGTGCACATTGTCGCTCTTCAGCGGATAGAAGCGCGGGTTGGGATTACGGTCTGAGACGAGCAGCGACGCATCGACGATGAGATCCTTACCGTAACGCCATTTGCCGACGCCCTCGGTGAGCAGCAGCGGGACCTTGCCGATCGAGGCGGTCGCGCCGGTGAAGTTGCCGTTGAGCTCGCGGCCCATGAAGCCGTTCAGTCGAGCCGCGTCGAACAGGATCGGCGAAGTATCGCGCCCGAGCCGCATGCCGAGCCGGTCGAACACGAAATGCTGACCGGTCAGCAGGCCGTTTGCCGCCTGCAGGTGGAAGGGCGAGCTGCCCAGCCGCCCGTTGAGCACCGGGCTCGGCATCCGGGCACTGGTAAGCACCGAACCGCCCGGGCTTTTCGACACGATTGCGCGGCCCACCGGGCAGACCGGCAACCGCGTGTTGCCGAGTTGGAGAGCGCTCATCTGCAGGTAATTGAAGGTGACGACCGCGCATGTCGTGCCGAAGGCAAAGCTCCCGCCCTTGCCGACCTCTCCACGGATCGGCAGCCGCAGCGCCTGCACGCGTCCGCCGGGGAAGCTGCCGTCGAGCTGGGCGACGGTGCTGATCGCGGTCGAGCCGCCGGCCCCAGGTCCGAAGTGGATCGGCGTCAGTGCCAACCGCTGTCCATTGGCGGCATAAGGCGCGATGTCGGCGACGCCGCTCATCGGCGCACCCGCGCGCGGCTGGCTGAGGCTGACCCGCGCCGTCGGCAGTCCGCCGCCCGCCGTCTCGAGATTGCCGTCGATCCTGAGGCCGCCCGACGGCCAGTAATACGTCACGCCGCTGCCGCCGAACACGCGCGCTCGGGCGCCGCCCGGACCGATGACATTGGCTTCGTTGATCCGCGCCGCCCCCCCGCCGGGAAAGTTGACGACCGTGATCCGGCCCGACGAGTTGAAGTTGTGCGCGGTTCGGATGACCGCATTGGCCATGCTGGTCGCGACCGGACCGATCGGCGACTTGCCGACCGCGGTGAGCGGGCCGGTGACCCCGGCGAACATGCTGTCGGCGAGCGAGGCGCTGTCGGCGGCATAATTGCCGGCCATGTCGAATGTGCCGGCCTTGCCGTTCAGATGATATCGGCCGTTGAGCCGCGTACGGTCGGCGAAGATCGTCCCCATGCGCGATTTCTGCGCAGACAGCTTCACACCGCCAGAGACGTCGTTGAGCGCGCCCTTGAAGCTGATGTCGCCGATGAAATTGGCCAGGCCGTTGGCGCCGGCGACGAGGCTGCTCATCGCCATGCGTCCGCTGCCGTCGATACGGGTAAAGGACTCGTTGAAGCTCGCTTTGGCTTCGAACCGCGGTGCCCCGACGTCGAATCGGCTCGACGGGCAGAAGAAGCGCTCGGCAGTCACCGGCCCGTCGATCCGCGGCCGCCTGGCGACCACGGCGACGGCGACATTGGCGCGCAGGTTCGTCGCCGCGCAGCGGCCCGGAGCCATGCGCGGACTCACAATCGCCGCGCGCCCGCTAAAGCCACCACTGAGCTTGCCGTGGCCTTCGAGAGCGAGACCGAGCGGCCCGAACGGGGTCGCGAGGGCGATTGTGCTGTCGGAAATGTCGAGCGCGAAATCGGGCAGAGCGAACGGCTTGTTCGACGGCGGCGGCATCATCCGGTCGATCTGGCCCCAGCTGATCTTGCCGTGGACCAGCCTGCCCCGCAGCCGCACGCCGCGCGCGACGATCCGATAGACCTCGAAATTGCCATTGAGCTTCAGCCGGGTTTCGATGTGGGCGAACCTGGCGACGAGGTCTGGGCGCTGCGGATCGCCGATGACGAGGTTGCTGACCTCCTGGGTCCTGAGACCCACGCGGTCGAGATGATAGCTTGCGGTGACGCCGCGCCGCTCGAACTCACCCTTGAGGTAGTGTGTCGCGATTGGCCGCCGCTCGATCCACACCACCGCAATCGCAGCGACGAGCAGGATCAAGAGTCCGAGCGCGACGAACAAGGCGATGCGGCCGAAAGGCCGCCGCCGAACGATCACCGTCTCTTGCTCTGCAGGCACGTCGAGCCCGTTTTCCTTCTCTCGCTCCCGGCCACTAACCCCTGCATCGGCTCACCGTTCCAGATGCGGCATGACCCCGCTTCCCTAACGGCGCCCACCTGTGCTGTAACGGCGGCTGCTCGGACCACGCGCCCATGAGGGAGCGAAATGGACGCGCGCACAGGCAGTTCCGCGGAGGTTGACGCAAAGGGCCATCGCGCCCGCCTGCGCGAGCGGCTGCTCGAGGCAGGGCCGGCGGGCTTCCACGATTATGAGCTGATCGAATATCTGCTGACGCTGACCATCCCGCGGGTCGACACCAAGCCGCTGGCGAAGCGGCTGCTGCACGATTTCGGCGGCATCGGCCCGCTGCTGGGCGCGAGCGCGGATTCCCTGCGGCGCGAAGGACTGACCGACGCGACCATCGCCGCGCTCAAGATCGCCGAGGCCGCGGCGCTGCGACTTCTAGAAACGAGGGTCGAGGGCCGGCCAGTGCTGTCGAGCTGGGACGCGCTCGGCGACTATCTGACCGCGGCGATGGCTCATCGGCGGACCGAGGAAGTGCGGATCCTGTTTTTGAATGCCAAGAACATGCTGCTGGCGAACGAAGCCTTGTGGCAGGGCAGCGTCGATGAAGCCTCGGTCCACGTCCGCGAGGTGATCGCGCGGGCAATCGCGCTCGGCGCAACCGCGCTGATCATCGTCCACAACCATCCGAGCGGTGACCCAACGCCCTCGACCCAAGACATCCGCCTCACCCGCGATCTTGTCGAGGCAGGTCGGCACATGAAGGTGACGGTGCACGATCATGTGATCGTGGGCGCCCACGGCCGGACGAGCATGCGCACGATGGGACTGATTTGACGAGCGGGCGGGTTACCGCCTTCGCCTATGGATAGCCTTTGATTTGTTCTGACGGTGGAACACCCTCGCCACGGCATCGTTGTCAGTCCGAAATAATGAAGGGACAAGGCAATGAAACGAATTGCGCTTATCATCGTGGCCACGGTCGCAGTCTCGGCATGCGCAACAACGCCAAAGACGCAAACCTGCCCGGACGGATCGACGGTCGCGGTGACTGAGCCTTGCCCGCCACCTCCCCCGCCTCCCCCTCCTCCACCGCCTCCGACGCAGACTTGCCCGGATGGCTCGGTGATCCCGGCGGCTATGGCCTGCCCAGCTCCTCCACCGCCGCCGCCGCCACCGCCGGTGCGTAGGTCCGGCGAAAAGGGCTAGTTGCTTGGGTTTGGGACCGGCGCCCAGGCGCCGGTCCTCTACGTCAGTGGGGCTGATTTGAAGGCCGGCGTCTTCCCTGCTAGCCGCCTGCCCCATGGTTCCCCGCTATTCCCGACCCGAAATGACCGCCATCTGGTCGGCCGAAAACCGCTACCGCATCTGGTGGCAGGTCGAGGTGTTCGCGGCCGAGGCGATGGGCCGGATCGGCATGATCCCGGCCGAGGACGCGGCGACCATCCGCGAGGCCTATGACGCCAACGTCCTTGGCGAGATCGATATTGAGGCCATCGACAAGATCGAGGCCATCACCAAGCATGATGTGATCGCCTTCCTGACTTGGGCCGGTGAGAAATTGGGGCCGGAAAAGCGCTGGCTTCACCAGGGCATGACCAGCTCCGACGTGCTCGACACCGCGCTAGCGGTGCAGCTGAAGCAGTCGGCGGACCTGCACATCGCGGACATCGACGCGCTGCTCGAGGTGCTCAAGCGCCGCGCGTTCGAGCATAAGCTCACACCGACCATCGGCCGCAGCCACGGCATCCATGCCGAGCCGACCACCTTCGGGCTGAAGCTTGCCCAGGCCTATGCCGAATTCTCCCGCAATCGCGAGCGGCTGGTCGCCGCGCGCAACGACATCGCGACCTGCGCCATCTCCGGCGCGGTAGGGACCTTCGCGCAAGTGCCGCCCGAGGTGGAAGCGCATGTCGCGGCCGAGCTTGGACTGACGCCGGAGCCGGTGTCGACCCAGGTGATCCCCCGCGACCGCCACGCGATGTTTTTCGCCACGCTCGGCGTCATCGCCTCGTCGATCGAGCGGCTGGCGACCGAGGTCCGCCACCTCCAGCGCACCGAGGTGCTCGAGGCCGAGGAATATTTCTCGCCCGGACAGAAGGGCAGCTCGGCAATGCCGCACAAGCGCAACCCAGTCCTGACCGAGAACCTCACCGGCCTCGCGCGAATGGTCCGCGGCTACGTGACGCCGGCGCTGGAGAATGTGGCGCTGTGGCACGAGCGGGACATCTCCCACTCCTCGGTCGAGCGGTTCATCGGTCCCGACGCGACGATCACGCTCGACTTTGCGCTGGCCCGGCTGACGAGCGTGATCGACAAGCTGGTCGTCTATCCCGAGCGGATGCAGAAAAACCTCGACCGGATGGGCGGCCTCGTCCATTCGCAGCGCGTGCTGCTGGCGCTGACCCAGGCCGGCCTTAGCCGCGAAGACGCCTATTCGCTGGTGCAGCGCAACGCGATGAGGGTGTGGGAGTCGGACGGCGAGCAGTCACTGCTCGACCTGCTGAAGGCCGATCCGGACGTCTCGCAGCGACTGTCAACCGACGAGCTCAACGCCTTGTTCGACCTCGGTTATCACCTGAAGCACGTCGACACGATCTTCGCCCGCGTGTTCGGCGCAACCTAAGCGCTTCGCGGCACAACAATTTTTAGTGCACTGCGAAAATCACGAGCTATTCTGCGGCGTCTGGATACAGCCGGGGGGCTGATGGACACGGTCGATACAATCGAGAGCGATATGGCGGCTAAGCAGTGCGCCGCCCCTGCCGTTTGCATCCAGCAGGGCAGCTACCTGCTCGAGCTGTCGCTCGACTGGATCGTGCTGCGGGCGTCGGAGAACATCCACCATTTGCTCGGCGAATCGCACGTCACGTTGATCGACGAGCCACTCGGAAAGTTCGTCCACTCGCAGGCCCTCCATGACCTGCGCAACCTGTTCTCCAAGCTCAGCGGCACGACCGGCATCGGCCGTGCCTACGGCGTTCGCCTGACCGATGACCCGGACCTGGTCGACGTCGCCTTCCAGCTTGCCGGCGGACGGGTGATCCTCGAGGCTGTGCCGTCGACCGGCAGCTTCGGGGAATGCTTCGGCAGCGTCGGTGGGCTCGTCGCCGGCTTGGCCAGCAGCGGCGGCCAGGCTTTGCTCGATGGCGGCGCGCGGCGGATGCGCGCACTGACCGGCTATGACCGGGTGACGTTGAGTTGCGGGGATCGTCGCGCCGAGAGCAGCCGCGGCGCATTCGGTGGGCCCGTCGATCCGGCCGACCTGCCGATCATCGTCGCCGACACCGGCGGTCAGGCCGTCGGCCTGTTCCCGCGCGAAGACGAGGACACGGCGGCGCATGCCGCGCTCCTTCGTGCCCCCGAGGAGGGTGACCGACAGGAACTCGGTGCCCAGGGCATCCGCTCAATGCTGCGGATTCCCTTCAAGGCCGGCGCGCTTGCCTGCGAATTCTGCTGCGAGAGCCGAAGCCCGCGCGGTCCAAGCTTCGAGCTCCATGCCGCCGCCGAGCTGTTTGCGCAGATGTTCGCGCTGCGCCTCGCCATCGACGAGGCGGCAAACCCCTAGTCAAATCCACGCAATCCGCAGAGGGCGCAGGTGCACACTTGTTGACTCTTTGGTAAGTGATTACTAACGGTAAGTCATGGCTAACGCGAATCGAGTCTTCGCCGCGCTGACCGATCCCACACGGCGGGCGGTGTTCGAGCGCCTGCGGCACGGCCCTCGTCCCGTCGGCGAGATCGCGCGCGGCCTGCCGGTCACCCGGCCGGCTGTTTCGCAGCATCTGAAGGTGCTGAAGGAGGCGGGTCTTGTGGACGACCGCTCGGAGGGCACCCGCCGCATCTACCAGATCGACCCGAAGGGCCTGGGAGCGATGCGCGCCTGGCTCGACCAGTTCTGGGATTCCGCGCTCACCGCCTTTGCCGAAGAGGTCGAACGCGCCGCCAAAGAGGAGAAGAAATGAGCACGCAGATCCGCCCCGCGCCCGTGCGCAAAAGCGTCTTCGTCAATGCGTCTCAGGCGCAGGCGTTCGAGGTCTTCACGGCCGGCATGGGTCGATGGTGGCCCAACTCGCACAAGCTCAGTGAGGCCACGGAACTCGATGCGCAGATCATCGAGCCCAAACAGGGTGGCCGCTGGTACCAGCGCATGATCGACGGATCGGAGTGCGAAATCGGCAGCGTCGCCGCTTGGGAACCGCCCGCGCGCGTCCTGCTAATCTGGCAACTCAACGCCCAGTGGACGTTCGATCCCGATGTCACGACCGAGGTCGAGGTCCTGTTCACGCCCGAGGGATCTGGAACCCGCGTCGAACTGGAGCACCGAAACCTCGAGCGCCTTGGCGACACCGCCGAGGGCTTCCGCGAGGCGATCGACGCGCCTGGCGGCTGGAGCGGACTGCTCGAACTCTACGCCGCCGAAGCAGCACGATAAGGAGACGACCGATGTCGGACATCAAGGTTTATGGAGTTCCCGGAAGCCCGTTCCTCCGTTCGGTGGAGGTCGCGCTGCACGAGAAGGGCCTCGACTATCAGCTTCACGCCATGGCCCCGCAGGAGACGAAGCAGCCCGAGCATCTGGCCCGGCATCCGTTCGGAAGGATCCCGGCTTTCGAGCATGACGGATTCACCATCTACGAAACGCAGGCCATCATCCGCTACTTGGACGACCTGCTGCCTGACCCGCCGCTGACCCCGGACTCAGCCGAAGCACGTGCCCGGATGAACCAGGTCATCGGCATCATCGAATGGTATTTCTTCCCCAAGGCAGCCGCGCCGATCGCGTTCAACCGCATCATCGGCCCGAGGCTGCTCGGCCTGCCGGGCGATGAGGCTGCGATCACCGAAGCCATGCCAATGGCCCACACTTGCTTCGAGGTGCTGGACGAGATTCTTGGGGGCAAGCCCTATCTGACCGGCGAGATGGTGAGCGTCGCCGACATCATGCTCGCAGCTCAGCTGGACCTGTTCGGCGAGTGTGCCGAGGGGCGCCAGCTGATCGAGAGCACGGCGAACCTTCCGTCCTGGCTGAAGCGGATGACGACACGGCCGAGCTTCGTCGCGACCGAACCGCCGGCTTTCCTGAGGGAGGCGGCCTAGCCGCCGAGGAAGTCGCGAGCGCGGGCGAAGAAGCTCTTCGACGCGGGGCATTCGTCGCCCGTCTCGGTGTCGCGGAATTCTTCGAGTAACTTTTTCTGCCTGGCGCTCATCCGGGTCGGCGTTTCGACCAGGATGCGCGCGACGAGGTCGCCGCGGCCGCGGCCGTTGAGGACGCTCATCCCCGCGCCGCGATGCCGTAGCTGCTCGCCGGACTGGATGCCGGTCGGGATCTTGAGCTCGACCGGCTTGCCGTCGATCCCGGGAAGGCTGATCGTGCCTCCGAGCGCCGCCGTGGTGAAGCTCACCGGGCACTCGGCGATCAGGGTCGTGCCCTCGCGTGCGTAAATCGGGTGCCGCTTCATGTGCACGAAGATGTAGAGGTCGCCGCTGGCGGCGCCGCGGATGCCCGCCTCCCCCTCCCCGGCGACGCGGATACGCGTACCCTCGTCGACTCCGGCGGGAATCTTGACCGAGAGCTTTCGCTGACCGTGCGCGCGGCCTTCGCCGTGGCAATTGGTGCAAGGGTCGGTGATCACTTCGCCAGCGCCGCGGCAGGTCGGACAACCGCGCTCGACCACGAAGAAGCCCTGCTGCGCGCGGACCTTGCCGATCCCGCCGCAGGTCTGGCACGCGCTGGTGCAGCGATCGAGCGTCTTGCAGCCGCGTCCGTCGCATTTCTCGCAAGTCGCCATCGCCTGGACCGCGATGGCCTTTTCGGCGCCCGTGAACGCCTCCTCGAAGCTCAGCTCGAGATCGTAACGAAGGTCGGCGCCACGGGCGGCATTCTGCTGCGCCCGCGGGTCCATGAACTCGCCGAAGATGGTCGAGAAGATATCGGAGAAGCCGTTGAAGCCAGCATCGCCGAAGGGATCGTGGCCTCCGCCACCATTCTGGAACGCAGCCTTGCCGAACCGGTCGTAGGCGGCGCGTTTCTGAGGATCCTTGAGCACGTCATAGGCCTCATTGATCGCCTTGAAGTGCGCTTCCTTATCGGAACAGCCATTATGGCGATCGGGATGATGCTCCTTGGCGAGCTTGCGGTACGCCGCCTTTATGGCGGCGTCATCCGCGCCCCGGGGCACGCCCAACAGGTCGTAATAGTCGTGCTCGACCATCAATGCTCCCCGCTACGCCACACAGGACGAGGCGCGACCCCCGCAAAGGAGCCGCGCCGCATCATCAACCCTTATTCTCGCCCTCGTCGACTTCGGAGAATTCCGCGTCGACGACCTCTTCCTCGCCGGGCTGCTCGCCGGCTGCGCCTTCGCCCGCACCACCGGCGTCACCGCCCGTCTGCTGGGCCTGCGCCTGCTGCTGCTCGTACATTGCCTGGCCGAGCTTCATCGCCGCCTGCGTCAGCGCCGCGGTCTTCTGCTGAATGTCGTCGGTGTCGCCACCCTCGACAGCAGTCTTGGCCTCCGCGAGAGCCTTCTCGATCTCGCCCTTGACGTCCGCCGAGACCTTGTCGCCATGCTCGGCGAGCTGCTTCTCGGTCGAGTGGATGAGGCTTTCGGCGTTATTCTTCGCTTCGGCCGCAGCACGGCGCTTCTTGTCCTCCTCGGCGAACTGCTCGGCTTCCTTGACCATCTTCTCGATGTCGGAATCGGCAAGGCCGCCCGAGGCCTGGATGCGGATCTGCTGCTCCTTGCCGGTGCCCTTGTCCTTGGCGCTGACGTTGACGATGCCATTGGCGTCGATGTCGAACGTGACCTCGATCTGCGGCACGCCGCGCGGCGCCGGCGGGATCCCGACAAGGTCGAACTGGCCGAGCATCTTGTTGTCCGCGGCCATCTCGCGCTCGCCCTGGAAGACGCGGATGGTCACCGCATTCTGATTGTCCTCAGCGGTCGAGAAGACCTGGCTCTTCTTGGTCGGGATGGTCGTGTTGCGGTCGATCATCCGGGTGAACACGCCGCCCAGGGTCTCGATGCCCAGCGACAGCGGCGTGACGTCGAGCAGCAGCACGTCCTTGACGTCGCCCTGCAGCACGCCGGCCTGGATCGCCGCGCCCATCGCAACCACTTCGTCGGGGTTCACGCCGGTATGCGGCTCACGGCCGAAGAATTCCTTCACCCGCTCGCGCACGCGCGGCATGCGGGTCATGCCGCCCACCAGCACGACGTCGGCGATGTCCTTGGCGTCAATGCCCGCGTCCTTCAGCGCCTTCTTGCACGGCTCGATCGTCCGCTCGATCAGGTCGTCGACCAGCTTCTCGAGGTCGGCACGCGTCAGCGTTTCGACGAGGTGGAGCGGGGTGGTCGTGCCGCCTTCCATTCGGGCGGTGAAGAACGGCTGGTTGATCTCGGTCGTAGCCGCCGAGCTCAGCTCGATCTTGGCCTTCTCTGCCGCTTCCTTGAGCCGCTGCAACGCGAGCCGGTCGGTACGCAGATCGATTCCTTCCTTCGCCTTGAACTTGTCGGCGAGCCAGTTGACGATGCGAGCGTCGAAGTCCTCGCCGCCGAGGAATGTGTCGCCGTTGGTCGACTTCACCTCGAACACGCCGTCACCGATCTCGAGGATCGAGACGTCGAACGTGCCGCCACCAAGGTCGTAGACGGCGATCGTCTTGCCGTCTTCCTTCTCGAGCCCGTAGGCGAGCGCGGCCGCGGTCGGTTCGTTGATGATGCGCAGTACTTCAAGGCCGGCGATCTGGCCGGCGTCCTTGGTCGCCTGGCGCTGCGCGTCGTTGAAGTAAGCGGGAACGGTGATCACCGCCTGCGTGACCGTCTCGCCGAGATAGGCCTCGGCGGTTTCCTTCATCTTCTGGAGGATAAAGGCGGAGATCTGCGACGGCGAATAGTCCTTGCCACCGGCCTGGACCCAAGCGTCGCCGTTGGCGCCCTTGACGATCTTGTAGGGCACCAGCTCGGTGTCCTTCTTGGTGATCGGATCGTCGAAGCGGCGGCCGATCAGGCGCTTCACCGCGAAAATCGTATTGTCGGGATTGGTGACCGCCTGGCGTTTAGCCGGCTGGCCGATCAGTCGCTCGCCGTCCTTCGTAAAAGCGACGACGGAAGGCGTGGTGCGCGCGCCTTCTGAATTCTCGATGACCTTCGGCTTGCCGCCTTCCATGACGGCGACGCAGCTGTTCGTCGTGCCCAAGTCGATGCCAATGACCTTGGCCATATCTTTATTCCCTCTTCTTCAGCCCCTCTCGGCCCCTCTAAAAAAGGCGACCGAAACGTTGATTTCGTGGTCGATATAGGTGGCCCGAAACCGACGACAAGGCATTGAGCAAGAGAGCGTTAACCGCGACGCCGACCCGCCTTCGGCCTTTCATGCGCGAGGTTCAGTGCGACGGCTTCCCGGATCAGCGCCTTGAAGGCCGTCTCGTCGACGTCCCCGCCTTCGGGAATGTCGATTGCGCGACGTGTGCCGCCGGTGAGGCTCGAGTTGAACAGGCCCGCCGGATCGCCAAGCGCGGCCCCGCGAGCGAAGGTGAGCTTGATCTTGTCCTTGTAGGTCTCGCCCGTGCAGATCAGCCCGGCATGTTCCCACACGGGAACGCCCGCGGGATTGGATGGCTTGCGCCACTTCACCGCTTCTTCGACTTCGGGATCGGCTTCGCGGATGAGCCTCCGGACCTTCGCAAGCATTACGCCGCGCCAATCGCTCATCGACGCGATCTTCGCGTCTATTTCGCTGGAGCCGCTGGTCACAGCATCGCCATCCCGCCGTTCACGTGCAGCGTCTGGCCGGTGACGTAGCCCGCCTCCCTCGATGCGAGATAGACGCAAGCCGCGCCGATGTCGTCGCCGCTGCCCATCGCGCCCAGCGGAATGCGCGAGAGGATGCCTTCGCGCTGCTGCTCGTTCAGCCCATCGGTCATCGCCGAGGTCATGAAGCCGGGCGCGACTGCGTTGACCGTGATCCCGCGGCTGGCGAGCTCCTGCGCCACCGCCTTGGTCATGCCGATCAGCCCCGCCTTGGACGCGACGTAATTGGCCTGGCCAGGATTGCCGGTGACTCCGACGACCGAGGTGATCGAGATAATCCGCCCGAAGCGCGCCTTCATCATCGGCCGCGCCGCCGCCCGCATCAGCCGGAACGCCGCCTCGAGGTTGATTCGGATGACCTCCTCGAACTCCTCGTCCTTCATGCGCATGAGGAGATTGTCGCGCGTCACGCCCGCATTGTTGATCAGGATGTCGAGCTTGCCACCGAGCGCATCGACCGCCTGCGGGACGAGTTGGTCGACTGCCGCACCGTCGGAGAGGTTGCAGCCGATCGCAACATGGTCGCCGCCGAGATTCTCCCGAAAACGCTCAAGCTTCTCGACATTGCTGCCCGATACCGCCAGCCGCGCCCCCTGCGCCGCCAGC